>Ga0101945_1000833_pt1 | contig 40448 bp, 39 predicted proteins | sample DewCreD2012metaG_2_FD_75246 | JGI IMG/M metagenome (GOLD analysis project Ga0101945, IMG submission 75246) | Hot spring sediment bacterial and archeal communities from British Columbia, Canada, to study Microbial Dark Matter (Phase II) - Dewar... ... | reverse complement strand
GCTGGAATTCCATCGAGCCAGGACATTCGGCGGACTGGCCTGGCGGGCGCTTCTTACAATTATCGCATTTCTCGTGCGCCGAAGGTATGCCCTCGGCATATAGAATTCGCAGCAAAGGTTTTCAATAGTCCAGAAGTACCGTTCTTCCCAATCCCCGCTTGTTAGAAACAAAAACAGGGGGCAATGACCGATTGTTGCCCCCTTTCATCCGGAAGTTGGCACAACAATACTGCCGCTACTCTGCCAGCGCGCGGCGCATCTGCTCCAGTTGTCCAGCGAAACTGCTGTCTACCACCCGGTCGCCGATGCGAACGACCAGCCCGCCCAGCACCGCCGGGTCCACCCGGAAAGCCACCTCGGGCTCGCGGCCCAGCCGCGCAGCCAGTTCCCGCCGGACGACGGATGCCTCTGCCTCCGTCAGCGGGACCGCGCTGGTGATCACGACCGGCCCTTCGGCGGGCATCTCCTCGGGCAGAATCTCCACCCGGCCCTCGCGCACCCCGCTGAAGAAGGCCGCCACCAGCGCGCGCTGCCGCTGCTCGTCCAGCGCCTCCCCCACCAGTTTGTGCGCTGCCGCCATCGCCAGCGCGACGATCTGCTCCCGCATCTGGCCCAGGAGTTGTGCCCGCTCTGCCTCCGCCTCCTGGCGGGCCGTGGCGCGGATGCGCTCCGCCTCCTCCCGCGCCTGGGCCAGGAGTTTCTCCCGCTCTTCCTGGGCTCTCCGCCGGGCCTCGGCAATCAGTCCCTCCGCCTCGGTCCGGGCGCTCGCCAGAACTTCTTCCCGCTCCGCCTCTATCCGGGCCCGTGCCTCCTCGGCAGCGCGCGCGTCCTCCAGCCCCTTCTGAATCCGCGCCTGCCGCTCCTGCAACACCTTCTGGATAGGTTTATATCCCACCGCCCTCAGGATGAACAGCAGGAGCAGGAAAGAGACAATCTGGGCCAGCAGCATCCAGGGATTGATACCTAAACCCTCCATGCTGGCCTCCTCACGCCACGAAAAGCAGGATCAGCGCGACCACCAGGGCGTAGATAGCGACGGCCTCGGCAAACGCGATGGCCAAGATCATATTGGTGAGAATGGTACCCGACGCCTCGGGGTTCCGCCCGGTGGCCTGGGCCCCGCCCAGACCGACCAGTCCGATGCCGATGCCCGGCCCGATGGCCCCCAGGCCAATCGCCAGAGCGGCCGCCAGCAACTTCATGACCTCTTTGCTGATTTCCATCCTTTCCCTCCCTTTATCAATGTTTATCACGTATCACGTTTCCCGTTAGTGATGCTCCCCATGCCCGGCCGTTGCCACAGCGGTGAACGCCGCCGTCAGCATCATAAAGACCAGGGCCTGGACAGCGCCCACAAATAACTCCAGGATGTAGAAGACCACCGGTGCCACAAAAGGAACCAGCGAGGAGATGACCAGCAGGAGCACCATCCCGGCGAAGATGTTGCCGAACAACCGGAAGCCGAAGGAGATGATCTTGGTGAACTCGCTCAGCGTCTCTAACAGGCCCACCAGGAAATTCATCACCCCCATGAAGCCTCCGCTGGTGAGGGCTTTGATGTTAATGAACCGGGAGAAGTACCCCCAACCCAGTGCCTGCACCCCGTAGACCTGGGTCATAAAGACCGAGATGAGCGCCAGGGCCAGCGGCACGTTCAGGTCGGTATTCGCGGCCCGCAGGAAGGGGACCAGCATGTACTCCCCTTTTTCGTGGGTCAGAAATAGGAGAGGCCCCACCTGCCGTACCGCGTGCCCCTCGCCCTTGTGGACATGCTCTATTACGCCGACGGTGTCAAAGCCGGGGAAGAGTTCAATCCAGTTGGCGACCAGGATGAACAGGAAGAAGGTAATCAGCAGCGGGAGCATCTTCTCCGCCCGCTCCCCCAGGATGCCCCGCAGGAAGTTGGTAAGGAACTCATAAATCGTCTCCACCAGATTCTGCAACCCCCGCGGTACCATCGCCTCAGGCCGTCCGGCGCGGATGTGCCGGGTGCCAGCCAGAAAGAGACCGATGAGCACCAGGTCGGCGATCAGCAGGCCGATCAAAGTGTTGGGCACTTTTACCGACCCGATCGGGACCATCTCCGCCGCCATCTGGATGTGCGGCTGAACCACCCATTGCTGCCCTAATGGGCCAATCACACACGAGAACGCGCACAGGCCAATCAGGACGATGACAGCCAGAACTGTACCCACTCGTTTCATCCCCACCTCCGGAATGGAGAATCGGAGAATCGGGAAATCAGAGAATCAAAGAATCAAGGAATCAGCGCTTCTTCTGATTCTTTGATTCTTCTGATTCTTCTGATTCTTCTGATTCTTCTGATTCTTCTGATTCTTCTGATTCCCTCCCCTGAGCCCGCCGGGCGGCGGAGAGGGCCAGCCGGACCACCAGATAAAGGCTGACCGGGATACTGGCCAGCACCAGCCCCAGGGTGAACCAGGGTTTGGTCCCCAGACGGCTATCCAGCCAGAGGCCCGCGCCCAGCGCCAGCAAGATCACCACGACGGTCAGGCAGCCAATCTGTGCCGCCGCCTCCGCCAGAAACGCTCCCTCCCGCCAGCCCAATCCTTTCCGCTCACTCATCGCCCTTCCTCCCGTCCCAGCCGCACACCCTCAACAATCGCCCTCGCCAGCCGATTCCCCTCCGCCAGCATCCGGTTCATCTCCTCCCGCGTGTAGACCAGAAGGTTCACATCCAGCGAAAGATCGGAGAAAGCGTCCAGAAACCGGTCAGCCCATTGCAGGAACGGCTCCCCGTCGGCGCTCAGGAGAATCGCCACATCCACATCGCTGCGCGGAGTAAAATCCCCCCGGGCAAAAGAGCCAAAGAGGACAACTTCCTCCACCTCAGGGTGTTTCGCCCGAATCTGAACTGCGATCTCCTCCAAACGCTGCCGGAGCGCCTGGTCATCCACCGAGATGATCTCTACACCATCGGAGAATCGCCTCTGCCGCATCTACGGCCTCCTGGGCCATCTCCCGGTCAAAATACTCAAATGGCGCGCCTTTGCTCCTCCGCTCCTCCGCCCCTCTGCTCCCTGCTCCCTGTCAGAACCACCCCGCGCTCGCCTGCCAGACCCACTGATAGACCGGGTAGGCCAGGATGCCCAGCAGGACGATCGCCGCCATCGTGAAACCCAGCACCCATTTGGAGGGCGCTGGCACCTCCAGCGGCTCCTGCTCCTGCTCGGAGCGGCGCTCAAAGACCACCTTCACCACGTTCAGGTAGTAGTACAGGCCGATGATGACGTTGACCACGCCCACCACCGTCAGCGCGATGAGGCCGCTCTGGATCGCGCCGGCAAAGATGAGCAACTTCCCCACGAACCCGCCGAAGGGCGGCACGCCCCCCAGCGAGAAGAGCGCCAGCATCAAACTCCACCCCAGGAACGATGACCGCCGGGCCAGCCCGGAGAAACTCTCTATGTCCTCGCTCCCGGTCAGGTTGGAGATGAGCACGACGACGGCGAACGCAGCCACGTTCATCACTGTGTAGATGATCAGATAAAAGGCCGCCGACGCCACCCCCATCTGCGAGGCTGCTGCCACGCCGATGAGGACATACCCGGCCTGGGCGATGCTGGAGTAGGCCAGCAGCCGCTTGATGTTCTTCTGCCAGACCGCGAAGGTGTTGCCCAGCGTCATCGTCACCATAGAGATGGCGACCAGGAGCACCACCCAGGTCGGCTCCAGCGCGGGGAAAAGGAATCGCAGCGCCCGCAGGAGCACCGCGAACCCCGCCGCTTTGGAGCCCACGGAGAGAAATGCCGTGATCGGCGTCGGCGCGCCCTGGTAGACATCGGGCGCCCAGAAGTGCATGGGCACCATCGCCACTTTGAACCCGAAGCCCACCAGCACCATCAGGAAGGCCAGCACTGCCAGCGGGAAGGGGATATACTGCATCGCCTGTGCCAACTGGCTGTACCCCGTCCCGCCCGCGAAGGCGTAGAGCCAGGAGAAGCCGTAGAGCATCACCGCCGAACTGAAGGCCCCGAACAGGAAATACTTCAGCCCCGCCTCCGCCGACTGCGGCGTCTCCCGCATGTAGCCGACCAGGACGTACGCGCTGATGCCGGTCAACTCCATCGCTACGTAGAGCATCACCAGATTCTCGGCGACCGCCATCAGCGACATTCCCAACAGGGAGAAGAGGAGCAGGCCGTAGTACGGGCCATCCTGGCGCAACGGCCGGAAGTCCATAGACATCAGCGCCACCAGGATGCCGCCCAGCAGGAACACGGCACGGAAGACCTGGGCAACGCCGTCTATCCGCACAACGCTGCCGAAGGCCGGGCCGGTGGGCAGCGGCGCCAGCAACACCACCGCCAGGATGGCGATGAGGCCCGCCGCGGTCCAGAGCCCCAGCGTCCGCTTCCGCTCCGCTGGCAGCGCCAGGTCAACCCCCAGCACGACGATGGACAGGGCGAGCAGGAGAATTTCCGGCAGGATGGAGAGAAGCCAGGTCGGGTTGAAGGTTGTGACGCCCATCTAAGCACCTCCCAGGACGGCCAGAACGGATCGGACGCCGGACTGCACCACCGGCAGGAACAGGAGCGGGTAGATGCCGCCCACAATGAGTGGCAGACTCATCAGCGCGATGGCGACCTTATCCAGCGGGCCAATCGGCGGGATGTCGGCGAACTGGGGTTTCAGTTCACCCATAAAAACGTACTGGAACGCCCGCAGCATATAGGCCGCCGTCCCGATAATCCCCAGCGCCGAGATGATGGCGATGACCGGGTACCAGGGCGCCAGACTGGCGGCCTTCCAGAGTCCCAGGAACACCTGCACCTCGGCGACGAAGGCCAGGAAGCCGGGCATCCCCATAGAGGCGAACCCGGCAATCGCGAACCCCAGCGCCGCCGGTGCCAGCCGACGGATCATCCCACCCAGTTCTTTGATCTCCCGGATGTGGGTCCGGTCGTACACCATCCCGACGATGGCAAAGGACATTGCGGCGATGATGCCGTGGGCGAACATCATGGTGACCGCGCCGCTCCAGCCCAGGTCGTTCATCGCGGCGAAGCCCATCAGCACCACCCCCAGGTGGGCGACGCTGGCGAACCCGATGATGTACTTGAAGTCGGTGTGGACCAGGGCGATGAACGTGGCGTAGACGACGTTCATCACCATCAGGAAGACGATGTAGGGCATCCAGAACTTCGCCCCTTCTGGAAGCAGGAGTACGGCGACCCGAAACGCGGTGAACGCCCCGACGTTCTTCAGCACTCCTGCGTGAAGCATGGAGACCGCGGTGGGCGCGGCGGCGTATCCGTCGGGGGACCAGGAGTAGAAGGGCCAGATGCTCGCCAGGACGCCGAACCCCAGGAAGATGGGCAGGAACCAGATGCGCTGGAACTCCGGCGAGAACTTCACCCCGCCCAGCGCGACCATATCAAAGGTCCGCAGGCCGGATGTGAAGTAAATGGCCAGGATGCCGACCAGAGCGACCAGACTCCCCAGAAGCAGGTAGAGGGTCAGTTTCATCGCCCCGTACTCCCGCAGCGGCTTCCAGCCCCAGTTCACGATGAGCAGGTAGATGGGGAAGAGGACCAGTTCGTAGAAGAGGACCAGCAGGAAGAGGTCCAGGAGCGTGAACGCGCCGAAGACCCCCACACCCATCAGCAACAGCAGGGCAAAGAACTCGCGAGGCCGCTCCTCTATGTGCCAGGAGATGAGGACGGCGCAGAAGAGGAGCAGCGCGTTCAAGAGGACCAGCATCACTCCCATCCCGTTGACGCCCACGTAGTAGGACGAGCCGATGATGGGGAGCCAGGGCATCTGCTCCACGAACTGGTACCCGCCCAGAGTCCGGTCGTAGGCCAGAAAGACCCAGACGGCCATAAAGAGAGAGATGAAGGAGCCGGTAGCCGCCAGCACCTTCGGCTCCGTCTGTCGGTCCCTGGGCAACAGCAGAATCAGGACGGCCGTAATCGCCGGTGCAAAGATGATGACGCTGAGGAACGGGAAGGCCATAGTCACCTCACCTTTCTCCTACCAGTTTTAGAGCAGTTTGGTATAGTTCTTCATCCATTCGGAACCCGACTTCCAGCAAGCGGTCCAACAAAGGCCGTATTTCTGCGACGAGACCCCGCTTTTTCGCCATAATCAATATGCCAATAGTGCCAGACCTGTTCAACCCGTGTGCTTCTGCGACCCGTCGTCCGCGAGCCTCATCTATCAGAACCAGATCCGCTTTTTTCTCCAAAGCCAGAACAATGGCTTCGCTCTCACCTGCATCCAGACGATCTCTCAGAAGTTGAACAGCGGTCCAATCCTCAACGTCTGCTACGAGGACCCAGTTTTCTGTAGCAACTTCATAGGCCCCCGGTCTTCCCTGGCCGGATAAGAGAATTTCACGCTGAACGGCTGGTGGAATACATATTTTCCCAAATAGCAACTGCAGGAGATGAAACTGTCCAATCTGCGCCAGAGCAATGAGAGGGCCTGCATTGGCAACCACAATCATTGGCTCAATTCCCCAACAATTGCTCCAGAGTCCGCACCTCGGAGATCAGTTCTTCCGGCGCTTCGGTGAAATAGGGGATTCCGTGCCGTGCCAGCAACTGGATGAACTCCAATTTGGAAATCCCCAGCAATTCCGCCCCCTTGCCGGAAGAAATTCTACCTTCGCGGAATAACTGGAGCACGATGAGTTCCCGCAGGCGGGCCTCTAATCGCTCCTGAGGAACTTCCAGCGCTCCCAGCAGATCGCGGGGAAACTGCAGATGAACTGTCAGGGTATCCATAGTTCTCTTTCCTACCCGATCAGTCGCATCACCGCCGCATTGAACAGATTGATCAGCCACGACGGCCACACACCGATCACGAACATCAGCACCATCAGCGGTGCCAGGGCCACCACCTCATGGGCGTTGATCTCCGGCATCCCCTCCCAGCGCGGGTTCAGCGGCCCCAGAAGCACCTTCTGGATGGTCCAGAGCAGGTAGGCCGCCACCAGCACCAGCCCGATCGTCGTCGCCGCAGTGATGGCCGGGAAGACCGCCCACGCCCCCCGGAAGACCATGAACTCGCTGACGAAGCCGTTCAGCCCCGGCAGCCCCAGTGAGGCCAGGGTGCAGAAGAGCAGGATGCCGCCGTACGCCGGCACCACCACCCCCAGCCCGCCGAAATCCCGGAGGTTGCGGGTGTGCGCCCGCTCGTAGACCACTCCGACCAGGGCAAACATGGCCGCTGCGGTGATGCCGTGGTTGAACATCTGCAGGACTGCGCCGTTGGCCGCCAGCGCCGCGTCCAGCGCGTTCACTCCGCCGCCCAACGCCTTCGCCGCCACTGCCACCCCCAGCACCACGAAGCCCATATGCCCCACCGAGGAGTAGGCCACCAGCCGCTTAAAGTCGTCCTGGCCCAGGGCGGAGAGGCCGCCGACCACCGCCGCCAGCAGCCCCAAAAGCGCCAGCACCCACGCATACTGCACCGACTGCTCCGGGAAGAGCGGGAGCACCAACCGCAGGAAACCGAAGGCCCCCAGTTTCAGGAGCACCCCGGCCAGAATCATGGAGCCGGCCGTCGGGGCCTCGGTGTGGGCGTCGGGCAGCCAGGTGTGGAAGGGCCAGATGGGCACCTTGATGGCAAAGGCGACCGTGAAGGCCCAGAACCCGATGGCCTTGATGACCGAAATGGGCAGGCCAAAGAGGGAGCCGGTGAACGCGGGCCATATTCTTTGCAACTCCACGATGTCAAAGGTCTTCGCCGTCAACCCGATGACCTGGATGGCCAGCAGGAGCCCCAGCGACCCCGCCATCGTGTAGAGCAGGAACTTGAAGGCCGCGTAGGTCCGCGCCGGGAGTTTATAGCCGCGCCACAACTCCCGTTCCCCGTGCTCGCTCCCCCAGCGGTTGATGAGGAAGAACATCGGGATCAGCCCAATCTCCCAGAACAGGAAGAAGATGAGCAGGTCCAGCGCCACGAAAACCCCCAGCATCCCCGTCTCCAGGAACAGGAAGAGAGCGAAGTAGGAGCGGACCTCCTCGTGGATGCTGAAGGAGATGAGGAGAGCCAGCGGCGTGAGGAACGTGGTGAGGAGCACCATCACCAGACCGATACCGTCAATCCCCACGTGATACGACGCGCCGATCAGTGGGAACCACTCCAGCCGCTCCTCAAACTGGTAGCCGGGAGCGTTCGGCTGGAAGTTGATCCACACGATGACCGAGAGAACCAGTGGGATCAGGCTGATCAGCAGCGAGACCCACTTGATGAGCCGGTCCTGCTCCTTCGGCAGGAGCATCACCAGTCCGGCCCCGACCAGCGGGATGAAGAGAATCAGGCTGAGCAGATGTTGCCAGAAGAACTCCACGGTCGGACCTCCGTTGTGTGAAAATCGCGGAGAGGGGGTTTTGAGCGGCGGCTTTGCCGCCGCTCAAAACCCCCGGAAACTACGGCGTCACCCCCAGATACAACAGATAGAGCAGCGCGAAGGTGCACAGAAAGAACAGGACGGAGATCAGGTAGTGCTGGACCTGACCCGTCTGCAAGGCCTGGCGGAATTCCCGGCCAATGGCGCCGACCAGTTTCGCCGACCCGTCCACCATCCCGCCGTCAATGATATACCGATGAATCCAGCGGTTGAGGATGCCCCACACTTCGCCCAGGCGGGCCAGGCCGTGCAGGATGCCGTCTATCAGGCCCCGGTCTATCCACTCGTAGGCCGCCTTCGCCAGCCAGATCGTGGGCCGGATGATGACCAGGCCGTAGAACTCGTCAATGTAGTACTTGTTGCGCAGGACGGTGTGCACCGGCCCCAGCCAGCGGACCAGCGGATCGGTCTGGCCCTCCGCCAGCGGCTGCCGCCCGTAGACCAGCCAGCCCACCAGCAGCCCCAGGAGCGCCGCCCCCACCGAGATAGAGACCGGAATCGGGTTGAACGGCAGTGCCTCCGGCGCCTCCCCCAGCGTCGCGCCGACGAAGTGGTGGAACCAGTTGCCGTGGAAGAGCGCTTTCCCCACCTCGCCCAGCACCGGGAAGTCCTCCGGCACGCCGACAAAGCCGAAGAGGAGAGCGAAGAGCGCCAGCACCACCAGCGGTCCCGTCATCACCCACGGCGTCTCGTGGGCATGTTCGGCGTGGTGGCTGCGCGGCTCGCCCAGGAAGGTCAGGCAGATTTGCCGCATCGTGTAGAACGCGGTGAGGAGCGCGCCCGCTGCCAGCGCCCAGAAGACCGTCGGGTTATGCGCCCAGGCGTGGGCCAGAATCTCGTCCTTGCTCCAGAACCCGGCGGTGATGACCGGGAACCCGGAGAGGGCCAGCCCGCCGATGAGGAAGGTCCAGAAAGTGACGGGCATCCGCTTCGCCAGCCCGCCCATTTTCATCATGTCCTGCTCGTGGTGGGCACCGATGATGACCGAACCGGAGCCCAGGAACAAGAGCGCCTTGAAGAAGGCGTGGGTGACCAGGTGGAATGCGGCGGCGATATAAGCCCCGATGCCCAGCGCGGCGACCATGTAGGCCAACTGGCTGATGGTGGAGTAAGCCAGCACCCGCTTGATGTCGTTCTGGGCAACGGCGATAGTGGCGGCGAAGACTGCGCTGAAGGTCCCGATGACCGCCATCGCCACCATCGGCGGCGTCCCGGCAGCGTGCTCCAGTCCTACCGCCAGGAGCGGGAACATCCGCACCACCAGATAGACGCCCGCAGAGACCATCGTTGCGGCGTGGATCATCGCGCTGACCGGCGTGGGGCCCTCCATTGCGTCCGGCAACCACACATGGAGCGGGAACTGGGCCGACTTCCCCACCGTCCCCGCGAAGATCAGCAGTCCCACCGCCGCGGCGACGGAGAGGGTGGGGATGACCGACGGCGTGATCGCCAGTTCGTGCAGCACCTCCTCGTTCCGCAGGATGGCGTCAAAACTGAGGGTGTCCGTCTGCGTGTAGAGGTAGGCGATGCCGATGAGCATAATGACGTCGCCGATGCGGGTGGTGAGGAAGGCCTTGATCGCCGCCCGGTAGGCCGACGGCTTCTCAAACCAGAAGCCGATGAGCAGGTAGGAGCAGAGGCCCATAATCTCCCAGAAGATGAAGAGCATCAGGAGATTGTCGGCGACGGTGAGCCCCAGCATCCCGGTGGCGAAGAGGCTGATGTAGGCGAAGAAGCGGCTGTAGCGGGGATCGCCGTGCATGTAGCCCACGCTGTAGATGAAGATGGCCAGACAGGTGATGGAGACGAAGAAGAGGGTGATGACCGTCAGCGGGTCCACGAAGACTCCCATCTCCAGCGCCACGTCCGCTGAAGGAAGCCACGGGATGCTCACGGCGACCGGGTGCTCGTAGAGCGCTTCGCCGCCCCAGCCGACCACCGTCCAGAAGACAAACTGGGCCATCAGGAAAGAGAGGGCCATCGCGCCGATGGCGATGGAATGGCTCAGCCGCTTCCAGCGATTGAAGAAGAGGACGATGAGGGCAAAGGCCAGAAAGGGCGGCAGCGGGATCAGGACGGTCAGGAGTTCCAGGAGTTGGCGAAGGTCCATATCGTCGCTCCTACCACTTCAGCAGGTTGATCTGGTCTATGTCGGTGGTCCGGCGGCTGCGGTAGATGACGACGATGAGGGCCAGACCCACGGCGACCTCCGCCGCCGCGACGGCGTAGACGAAGGCCGCGAAGGCCTGACCGACAGCGGTCGTCGGCTCACCGTACCGCCAGAAGGCCAGCAGGTTGAGGATGACGGCGTTGAGCATGAGTTCCACGCCCATCAGGATGGCGATGGCATTCCGCCGCGCCAGCACGCCGTAAGTGCCGATGCAGAAAAGAGCAGCAGCCAGGATGAGATACCAGGATAGTGGGATCATCATTGACCACTTCCTCCTTTGAGGTCGTGTAAAACTTGCTCCATTTGCTGCAAAATGTCACTGATATACAGTTCCACTGATCAGGTCATACCTGGACCGCCTGACTCAAAACGACCTCACGCAATTCCGGCCGCAAACTTCGCCGGGGGACCCAATCCACTTTGAGACCCAGTGCCTCGCTAAGATACAGTTCCGCCCCTACCAATTCCAGCAGACTGCTGAGCCAGGATATCCTGATGTGCCCGGATCAGATGCAACTACCTACCCGGCCGGCTTGCCGCTGTGCGCTGATGGGAAATCAGCCTCTCTGGGCACGCGGTGCCGGGCGTCGGCCTGCCCTCACCCCTCCCCCGGCGGCTGCGCCGCCGGGGGAGGGGTGAGGTCGGCGAAGGCCGACCGGAGGCCGAAGGCCTATGGCGGGCGACTTTAGTCGGTACGTAGGTAGTTACCCTCTTTCCGCGTTTATCTACCTGTCCACTTCCCCTCTACCGCTCCCGCACAATGGTCACTGCGCCGATGAGGGCCATCACCAGCAGGACCGAGGCGACCTCAAAGGGGAGGGCGTACCCCTCCGGGTCCACCAGCGTCACCCCCAGGACGTGGATGGTGTTCTCCGGGACCGCCTCCGCCATAATGTTGGGGCGGATGTTCTGCAGGATCAGGAAGGTCAGCACGCCCAGGAGCACCGCCGCCAGCAGGACTGCCAGCCACCACTGCTCGTTGGCGCGCGGCATCGGCTGGCGCATGAAGGCGCGGGTGAGCATGACGGCGAAGATAATCAAGATGCCGATGGCGCCCATGTAGATGAACAACTGCGCTGCGGCAAAAAACGGGGCCTCCAATAGAACGTAGAGGCCCGCCATCCCGAAGAAGACCAGCATCAGCCACAGCGCGGCGTGGAAGAGATTGCGGACGGTGACGACCGCAATCGCTCCGCCCAGCACCATCAGGCCGAAGAGGAAGAAGAGAACGTGGGAAAGGGTGATGGTCATGCGGCCACCTCCAATTCCGAAATCTGTGCCGCCTGCCAGGCCCGCCGCCGGGCCCGCTGCCCGCTGAGGGCCGAAATCCCCCAGACAATGAGCATCAGCAGGACCTGCGACGTCAACAGAATTCCCGCCCGGGTCCAGGCTGGCGCGCCGCCGGGGAACGCCTCCGTGATCCCCTTGTTCACCAGTACGGTCACGCAGAGGTTGAGGATGGCCAGTGGCGTCAGGAACTTCCAGTTGAAGTTCAGCATCTGGTCAATCCGCAGCCGGGGGATGGTAATCTGGATGAACATCCAGACCAGGATGACCAGCCCCATTTTGATGAAGAACCAGATGGTCCCCAGAATGGGGGCCTGGTCCACCCACGGCCCCCGCCAGCCACCCAGGAAGAGGGTGGTGAAGATGGCCGCGACCGCCACCGAGTTCATGAACTCGGCCAGGTAGAACATCCCGAACTTCATCCCACTGTACTCAATGAAGTATCCGCAGACCAGTTCCGACTCCGCCTCTAACAACTCAAAGGGGCGGGCGTTGATCTCGGCCAGACTGGCCAGGTAGAAAATGACCGCCGTGAGCGGCATCGCGACCAGGAAAATGACGTTCTGCGCGCCGACAATGCCCTGCATCTTCATCGTCCCGGCGACGGCCACCACCGTCAGGACAGCCAGCAACTGGGGGATTTCGTAGCCCACCAGTTGAGCCACTGCGCGGAACGCGCCCACGGTGGCGTACTTGTTGTTGGACGACCACCCGGCCATCAGGAAGACAAAGAGCGCAGCGGAGGCGAAGGCCAGGATGTAGAAGATGCCAATGCTCAGGTCGGTGCCAATGAGGGAGCCGCCGGGACCGAAGGGGATGACCGCCCAGAGCATCACCGACGCAAAAACGACCAGCATCGGAGCCAGGTTATAGGGGACGGGGTCAATCCCCTGGGGGCGGACGTCCTCCTTGACAATCATCTTGATGGCGTCGGCGAAGGTCTGGAGGATGCCCCAGGGGCCGGCCCAGGTGCCGGAACTGTTGGGGCCCAGCCGGCCCTGGATGCGGGCAGCGATTTTCCGGTAGGCCCAGATGAGGAAGATGACGACGATGAGGGGGAAGAAACCCACCACCAGCGCGCCGACCGCCCGGACGACCAGGAGCGCCGTCGGCTCCGGGAGCCCCCAGCCCATCAGCACCCCCTGGAGCCAGGCCCCGATGTTGACGATGGCGTTGGAGAGAAAAGCCAGCAGACGGGTAAGCCAATCCATTCAGCGACCTCCGCAGCAAGCGATAAGCGATATGCGATTTGCGATACGCGATATGCGATTACACCCACTCCAGCGCGCCCTTCCGCCACGCGTAGAGCAGGGCTCCCAACAGGAGCAGAAGGAACAGGACGCCCTCTATGACCGCGTAGAGGGGGAGCCAGTTGTAGATGAGTGCCCAGGGGAACAGGAAGACGGCCTCCACGTCAAAGACCATGAAGGCCAGAGCGAAGATGTAGTACTGGGCCTTATACTGGACCCAGGCTTCACCGTGGGGGTAAATGCCGCATTCGTACGGTTCGCTTTTGCGGGGATGAGGCTTTTTCGGCCGAAGGAGCCAGGCCAGGGCGGGGGGTAATACACCTAAGAGTGCAGCCACAAGAAAGAGCAAGCCGACGAAGGTGAATTGTTCAAACAAGGGCGGCCTCCTTGTAAGAGTGTATGGGGGTGTACCCAAAACGGCTTAAATTATAGCATGTGTTAGGCGAATTGGTAAAACGGGTTCGGCCGTGTATGACCTCACACAAAGACACAAAGGCACAAAAAATTTTGTTTCCTTTGCGCCTTTGGGTCTTGGCATCTTCGTGTGAGCCTACACTCCTCGCTCCTGGGCCGCACGGGCCGCCGGAGCATAGCATTTCAGCGTATACTCCTTCAGCATCCGGCGGGTGCAGAAGGCCGGGGCTGCCGAACGGATGGCCTCCTTCATCACCCGCACCCATCCCCGGGGGACGCCGTCCGGGTCCCGGTGATAGAAGAGCGGCGCCACCTCTTCCTCCAACAGACAGTACAACTGCGCCGCGTCGTGAGCATCCTGAGCCGCCGGGTCGGCGTCCTCCAGCGGAGCAATGGCCCAGCCGTTGACGCCGTTGTACCCCTCATCCCACCAGCCATCCAGTACGCTCAGATTGGGCACCCCGTTGATGGCCGCCTTCTGCCCGCTGGTGCCGCTGGCCTCCATCGGACGCCGGGGTGTGTTCATCCAGACATCCACGCCCTGCACCAGGTAGCGGGCCACATGCATATCGTAGTCTTCAATGAAGGCAATCCGTCCGCCCACCGCCGGGTCTTTGGCAAACGTGTACACCTGCTGGAGCAGGTACTTGCCTGCATCGTCGGCCGGGTGGGCCTTCCCGGCAAAGATGAACTGGACCGGACGGTACGGGTTGTGCAGGATGCGCTTCAGCCGCTCGGGGTCATAGAAGAGCAGGTTTGCCCGCTTGTACGTGGCGAACCGACGGGCGAAGCCAATGGTCAGCGCTTCCGGGTCCAGGAAGGCCCCCGCCACCAGAACCTGGTCAGGGTCCATTTCACCGGAGATGCGCCGCTGGCGGGCCCGCTCCCGGATAAACGACATCATTTTCCGCTTCTGGTCCTCGTGGATTGCCCAGAGTTCCTCGTCCGGAATGTCGTCCAGCCGCTCCCACAGGTCCGGGTCGTCGTGCCGTTCCATCCAGTCGTGACCCAGGTACTTGCGGAAGAGACGGTTCAGCGGGCCGGGAATCCACGAGGGCAGATGGGCGCCGTTGGTGATGTGGATGATGGGCACATCCTCCACGGGCCGGTCGGGCCAGAGGACGTGCCACATCCGGCGGGTGACCTCCCCGTGCAGGCAACTGACGCCGTTGCGATGCTCAGAGAAGCGCAGGGCCAGCGCGGTCATGTTGAATTCGGGACCGGCGGGGCCGTTCAACTGGCCCAGTTCCAAAAACTCCTCCCGGGTCAGCCCCATCTCCTCCCAGTACCCGTGGAAATATTTTTCCACCATCGGCAAGTTGAAGACGTCGTGCCCGGCGGGGACCGGGGTGTGAGTGGTGAAGACGGTGGTGGCCCGTACCGCCTCCGCGGCCTGCTCAAACGTCCACCCCTGAGCAACCAGTTCCCTGATTCGTTCCAGGACCAGGAAAGCACAGTGGCCCTCGTTCAGGTGCCAGACGGCCGGGTTAACCCCCAGCGCCCGGACCGCCCGCACGCCACCGACGCCCAACACAATCTCCTGGCTGATGCGGGTCTCCCGGTCGCCGCCGTAGAGGCGGGAGGTGAGCATCCGGTCCCAGGGCTCGTTCTCCGGCAGGTTGGTGTCCATCAGACAGATGCGTGCCCGTCCGACCCGGACCTGCCAGAGGGCAACCTGAACCGAACGGCCGCCCAATTGGACCTGAACACGGACCGGGTTCCCCTCCGCGTCCCGGACGGGAAGCAGTGGGGTCTCCTCTATCCGGAGAGGCTGATAGACCGCCTCCTGCCAGCCGTGAGAAGGGATATGCTGGCGGAAGTAGCCCTGCGAATAGAGGAATCCCACGCCCACCAGCGGCAGTCCCAGGTCGCTGGCCTCTTTGGCGTGGTCGCCCGCCAGGACGCCCAGGCCACCGGAGTAGATGGGAAGGGAGAAGTGGATGCCGAACTCGGCGGAGAAATAGGCCACGGGCCGCTGGTCCGGATAGGCCTGGCGGGCCCAGAGGTGCCCGTTGCCCATATCCCGGTCAAAGGCCAGGACGACGGCGTCGTACTGGCGCAGGAAAAGCGGGTCCCGGGCAATTTCCTGGACCCGTTCCGGCGTGACCTCCAGCAGCATCCGCACTGGATTATGGCCGGTGGAGCGCCAGAGGGGGTAATCAAACATCTTGAAGAGGTCGCGCGCGTCCTGATGCCACGACCACCACAGATTGTACGCCAGGTCCGCCAGCCGCTCTATGCGGGGCGGCAGTTTCTGCCGAATGATAGCCGGGATTTCCCCCATACTCTTTACTCCATACTCCGTATTCCCTATTTCTTCCCCAACACCAGTACCAGAGTGAGAACAACGGCGGTGACCAGACCGAATTCCAGCAGGACAGCGGGTTTGAGACGATCCAGCAGATACTGCTGAGCGATACCCGTTGCCAGATAGAAGAACAGCAGCAAGAGCAGGCTGGCGGTCCAGTTATCCAGCCGCCAGTAGTTCAACGCCCAGGTTGCCTCACCTGCCACCAGGCCGACGACAGCAGAATAGAGGACTACCCGGGCCGCGCGGGTTTCCGCTACCCCCAGCAGGTCCAGCGCGATGAGAAACGCCACCAGCGTCACTTCCGTTGCGGTGACCAGACTGCGGGCGCGAGTGCGGTAAATCAGGTAGAAGAAGACCAGGGCCAGCAGATAAGCCAGGATGTTCAGGCCCAGGCGGGCCCGGGTGGCGGCGGGATGACGGGGGGAAAGAGCGGCGAATTCGGCAGCGACCGCCAGGCCGATAAGGACCATGGCCAGAAGAAGCCCCCCGCCCCAGACGACCTCGGTGGGCGCCAGTTCCACCAGATAGGCCGCCATTCCGCCCAGGAGGCCGGGGAGCACCCAGGAGAAATAGAGGGGGCGCGGCAAACGGTCGGGGGCATCGGGATGGGCCGCCAGGATGTAGCGGGCCCCCATAGCCGCCAGGCCTGCAACCAGGACAACCAGAAGCCCTCCACCCGTCAGGTTCACCTCCAGGGGGGAGCCCAGCAGGTGGAATCGCCGGGTGACCTGAGGCAACTGGACGAAACGGAATAGCACGCTGGTCAGCAGGATCAGCGCGATCAGTACTGAAAGCCGGTCCCGATTCAATCGGGGAATGCGTTCTACCATAAACAGGACAAATTGTACCCCCAGGCGGCCGTTTTGTCAATCCAGCGCGTTCTTTCACGTAAAATGTTAGATGCCTTTCAAACGCTGAATCTGCCGTCCAGCCCCGCCAGAAGAGATTCTTGTCCTGGTAACATTATCATTTGGCTTGAACGAAAGGGAAACCGCTGGATAGATTTGCCTCCTGTTCAGGAGCAGGTTATAATGGGGGGTGGAGCAAGAGCCAGTGGCTTACCCGCTTGCTGAACCAGTGGCCTTAGTCACTTTAGCCGGGTTTGCTCTGAGAGGCGGGGGGAGCGTGCCGTTTGGCCCTGGGTTGCCGAAAGGGACCAGGGTCGGAAAGGGGTTGCTCCCCGAGAGTTGATATGCCATGTGCAATATTCTTGAGGGAGCACTGCCCCCTGGCGCTGGCGCACCCTCTTCTGTCCTTAAAATCAGGTTGCAGATGGTTGATGTCTCTGATCCCATCCTATTTCTGTCCTGAATCACTGAGGAGGAGCATATGTCGGGTCACAGCAAATGGTCCACGATCAAGCACAAAAAAGCGGCGACGGACGCCAAACGGGGGAAGATATTCACCCAACTGGCGCGGGAAATCACCATCGCGGCCCGGGAAGGCGGGGGCAATCCGGAGGCCAACTTCCGGTTGCGTCTGGCGATTGATAAGGCGCGCGAAGCCAACATGCCCAAAGAAAACATTGAGCGGGCCATCAAGCGGGGGACGGGCGAGATTAAAGGAGAGAGCGAACTTTCCGAAATTCTGTACGAAGCATACGCCCCCAATGGCGTGGCCCTGCTGATTCAGACCCTGACGGATAACCCCAACCGTTGTGTAGCGGAACTGCGCCACGTGCTGAGCCGTCAGGGCGGTCGGATGGCCGAGGCGGGCGCCGTCGCCTGGCAGTTTGACCGGAAGGGCTACATCGCCATCTCCCCCGATGGCGCCGACGCCGAGCGCATCTTTGAGGTCGCGGTGGAGGCCGGCGCCGACGACGTCGTCATCTCCGACGACCTGATTGAAGTTTTCTCCCCGCTGGAGGCCTTCCAGGATGTCCGCCAGGCTCTGGAGGCTCTGGGCGTCCAGTTTGAACAGGTGGAAATCTCCATGATCCCCAAGACCACCATCCAGTTGAGCGAGCAAGAGACCATGCGGGTCATGGGGGTCATTAACGCGCTGGAGGACCTGGAGGACGTCCAGCAGGTCTTTTCCAACCTGGACATCTCCGACGAGGTGATGGCAAAGTTTGAGGCGGCGGCCTGATGCGGGTCCTGGGGATTGACCCCGGTACGGCGACGACGGGTTACGGCGTGGTGGAGGAGACCGAAGAGGGACTGCGGGTCCTGGCCTACGGCGTGGTCACCACCCCGCCCGACTTTCCACTTCCCCAAAGATTGCAGACCATCTACCGGGAACTCCGCCGCCTGGTGCGGGAATGGCGGCCGGACGCGGCGGCGGTGGAGGAACTCTATTTCAACGTGAACGTCCGGACGGCGATGGGCGTGGGGCAGGCGCGCGGGGTGGCCCTGCTGGCCATGGCCGACGAAGGCCTGACTGTGGCCGAGTACGGCCCCGGGGAGGTGAAGCAGGCGCTCACTGGCTACGGCGGCGCCGAAAAGCGGCAGATGCAGGAGATGGTCCGCATGCTACTGGGTCTCTCCTCTATCCCCCGCCCGGACGACGCCGCCGACGCGCTGGCCGTCGCCATCTGCCATCTCCACTCCGCCCGCCTGCGGGCGTTGACGACAGACCACAGACCATAGACGACAGACGACGGACCACAGACGACGGACCACAGTGGTCTGTGGTCCGTGGTCAGAGGTCAAAGGCATGATTTCTCGTCTCATCGGCACCGTTGCAGCGCTGAAACCGGACCGCATCGTCGTCCAGGTTGGCGGTGTGGGCATCACCGTCTACGTGCCCACCTCCGTCCTTCAGGCGGTGGACGGCGTGGGGCAGCCCGTGGAACTGGTCACCCACCTGCACGTCCGGGAGAACGAACTGGCCCTCTACGGCTTCCTTACTGAGGAGGAACTGGCGCTGTTTGAGTTGCTCCTGGGGGTCTCCGGGGTGGGGCCGAAGGTGGCCCTCTCCATTCTCAGCGCCCTCTCGCCGGACGCGCTCCGCCAGGCAGTGGCCCGGGACGAGCCCGGCATCCTGACCCGGGTCCCCGGCGTGGGGCCGAAGACCGCGCGGGCCATTCTCTTTCACCTGCGGGATAGACTGACCGGGCTGGAGGCCCAGGCCGTGCCGCTGCTGACCGACCAGGACGCCGAGGTCATCGGCGCGCTGACCGGACTGGGGTTCAGTCTGGTGGAGGCGCAGACTGCCCTCCAGAACATCCCGCGCGACCCCAACATCCCGCTGGAGGAGCGCATCCGTCTGGCCCTGGCCTATCTGGCGCAGAGGTAGGAATCGGGAATTGGATGCTGATAAAGTCAATTCTCACTATTCAAGATTCCTCGCCCCTCTATTGCCGTCTGGGGCGGCAGCAGCGAAGGTCACTCTGGGTCCTCGGGCCGAGGGCATTCTTCCCTGAGGCGCCGTCAGGATCGGAGTGAGGCGACATTTACCGACAATTTTTGAGCGCGGAGTGTGCGATGAAAGATGAGCAACTGTTGCAACGAATCCTGTAAACCCCAGGGTAATGGCCGGAAAACCGGTCATCCGGGGAACACGGCTCACCGTGGAGTACATCCTGAACCTGCTGGCGCACGGCGCAACGGTGGAGGAGATTCTTCAAGAGTACGATGGCCTCACAAAGGAAGATATTCAGGCCTGTGTTTTGTTCGCAACCCGGGCGCTGGAAAACACCCTGTTTATGCCTCTCGTTATGGAGCCAGTGTAATGCGCTTTCTTGTAGATGAATGCACGGGGCCGGCTGTGGCCCAATGGCTGCGGGAGCAGGGCCACGAAGTTTTCTCAGTGTACGAAGAAGCGCGCGGTGCAAGGGATGATGAGATTATCCAAAAAGCATACGCTGAGGATTGGATTCTGATCACCTGAGGATTTTGGTGAAAAAGTCTACCGGGAACAGCATCCCCATCACGGGGTGATTTTACTCCGTCTGTCTGACGAACGGGCGGCGGCAAAGATTGCAGCACTGCAGCGGTTGCTTCAAACATACGCCGATCAGTTGCCGGAACAGTTTGTCGTCGTTACCGAACTCGGAGTGCGGTTTGCCCGTCAGTGGTAAGAGCAACCAGAGCCGGATACAGAACCCAAATGAAAATCTTCAGTGGCTTCCCCGACCAGAAAACCCGCACCATCCGCCTGCCCGAGCCGGTGATCACCGAACTGGTCCCCATCGTGGACGATCTGGATGAACTGAAGGTCACCCTCCACGTCCTCTACCGGCTTCAGCAGGGGCAGGGACCGGTCCGCTACGTCTCCCAGCGGGACCTGTTGGCGGACCCGGTGCTCCTGCGCGGGCTGGATTCCCCGGCAGCGGTCCGGCGGGCGATAGACCGCGCGGTGGAGCGCGGGACGTTCCTCCAGGCCGAGGTGGACCTCAACGGCCACCCCGACGTCATCTATCTCGCCAATTCGCCCCGCGGCCGGGCGGCGCTGGAAGCCCTGCGCCGGGGGGAGCCGCTGCCGACGGCCTCGCCTGAGCCCCGTCCCAATATCTTTGCCCTCTACGAACAGAACATCGGCCCGCTCACCCCGCTCATCGCCGAGGAGTTGAAGGAAGCGGAGAAGACCTATCCCGCCGAGTGGATTGAGGCGGCCTTCCGGGAAGCCGTCGCCCTCAACCGGCGGAGTTGGAAGTACATCCGGGCCATTCTGGAGCGCTGGCATGCCGAAGGAAGAACGGACGAAGAGCGTCGGCGAAGTCCTGAAGAAGACCGTCGCCGCTACATTGAGGGAGAACACGTCCGCCACTGAGGCCGGAGCGGATGTCGGGGCGACGTCGGCGTCGTCCCCGCCACAAACATTGGTATCGCCCCGGCCGTCGGATGTACCCGCGTCGGGTGAGGGGACGGCGGTCTGCCCCCATTGCGGCGGCCTGGGCTACGTGCGGGCCGACGTCCCGGTAGACCACCCCGACTTCGGCAAACTGTTCCTCTGCGTCTGCCGTCTGGCTGAGGTGGAGCGGCGCCGTCTGGCCCAACTGCGCGCAATGGGCCAACTGGCGGCCCTCTCCCATATGACCTTTGAGACCTTCGTCCCGGAGGGGCAGGGCCTTCCCTCGGATAAACGGGCCAACCTGCGCCACGCGTACGAGACGGCCCGGGAGTTCGCCGAAAACCCCACCGGCTGGCTGGTCCTGCGCGGTGGCTACGGCTGCGGGAAGACCCATCTGGCGGCGGCGATTGCCAACCGCTGCGTGGAGCGCGGCCAGCCCGTCCTCTTCGTCACCGTCCCGGACCTCTTAGACCACCTGCGGGCCACCTTCGGTCCCACCAGTCCCGTCCGCTACGACCAGCGCTTTGAGGAAGTCCGCACTGCCCCCGTGCTGATTCTGGACGACCTGGGGACCGAGGCGCCGTCCCCTTGGGCGCAGGAGAAACTCTTCCAGATTCTCAACTACCGCTACAACGCCCGGCTCCCCACCGTCATCACCACCAACCACGAACTGGAAGAACTGCCGCTGCGCATCCGCTCCCGCCTGGCCGACCCCGACCTGACGCGCATCGTCACCATTCTGGCACCCGACTACCGCCAGGCCGGCGTCTCCGCCGACCAGTCGGACCTGAGCAGTCTCCACCTGCACGCTCATCAGACGTTTGAGACCTTTGACCTGCGGGAGAAGGAACTGCCGAGGGAAGAGGCGGAGAATTTGCGGAAGGCGGTGGAACTGGCCCGGGCCTACGCTCAGAATCCCCAGGGCTGGCTGATTTTCACCGGTACTTACGGCTGCGGCAAGACCCACCTGGCTGCGGCCATCGCCAACTTCCGGGCCCGGCTGGGGCACCCCGTCCTCTTCGTCGTCGTGCCGGACTTGCTGGACCACCTGCGGGCGGCCTTCAGCCCCACCAGCCCCGTCTCCTTTGACCGGCGGTTTGACGAAGTGCGCCGGGCCCCGCTTCTGGTGCTGGATGACCTGGGGACCGAATCGGCCACACCGTGGGCACGGGAGAAGATGTACCAGATTTTTGACTACCGCTACAACGCCCATCTGCCGACCATCATCACGGCGGCGACGCCCATCAAGGACCTGGACCCCCGTCTGGCGGCGCGCATCCAGGACGAGACCCGCTGCATCCACTTCGCCATTCTGGCTCCGGCCTACCGCGGGAAGGCGGAGCGGCGCCCCCGCCGACCTGCGACGCGAGGCTCATCATAGTTATAGGGGGACCTCCGAGCAAGCATCATATCAAGATGCTTACGTTCCTGTGGCGCAGGCTGACAGCCTGCGCTACGTTATCTGCAAACCGATCAGGGCAGGTAGTTGCGTCATCGGACCAAATCCACCCGCTTGGGGAACGATGCCGTCCATCGTTGCCATCACCGGAGCGGCCGGATACATCGGCGGACGACTGCTGACTCGTCTTCTGCAAGAGTCGGATGTAGAGGTCATTGTCGGCATAGACGTGAACCCGCTATCCGAGCCGAGGCGAGACGGCGCATCGTCCGGCCCCTCCTTCATCCCCTGTCGGCTGGACATCCGCGACCCGTTGCTGGCGGAAACGCTGACTCGCTACCAGGTGGATACTCTTGTCCACACCGCGTTTGTCCTCTTCCCGCCGCCGCGTCGCCTCCGCGAGATGGCGGAGATCAACGTGGGTGGCACGGGAAACGTCCTGCGCGCCGCTGTTCCGGCGGGCGTTCACCACGTCATTTTCCTTTCCAGTGCCACTGTCTACGGCGCCTGGCCCGACAACCCCCTTCCGTTAACCGAAGAGCATCCCCCGCGCCCCAACCCCGATTACCCCTACGCGGTCCACAAAGCGCAGGCGGAAGCCCTGGTGCGCCGTTTCGGGGAAGAGCATCCGGACCGGGTCTGGACCATCCTGCGTCCGCCGGGGGTTGTCGGCCCACACTTCCGGGGCCCCCTGGCGCGCTTTCTCCGCTCCTCCCGCAGCGTTATCATAGACGGGGGACGGGCGCCGGGCCAGTTCATCCACGAAGATGATCTGGTGGCGCTCATCCTGGCCGTCATCCGGGCCCGCGCCGGGGGGATTTTCAACGCAACGCCGGACGACTGGGTGCCCTGGCGGGAGATGTGGACCGCCGCCGGAAGGGCCACCCTCAATGTTCCCTGGGCGGTCGCCTGTCCACTGTTCGGCGCGCTCTGGTGGCTGGGCCTGCTGGGGCACGTCACCCATCCCGGTCAGGTCCGAATGGCCCGCTACGCCTTCGTGGCTTCCAACCAGAAGGCCCGCCGCGTGCTGGGCTGGGCTCCCCGACATTCCACCGTTTCGGCCCTCCGGGCGTTCTACCATGAAGGAGACGCCGTATGAACCGACGCACCGACTGGCTCATCGGGCTGACGATGGCTCTGACGGTGGTTGAAGTCACGCTGACCGGGCTGGTCCTCCGCCGTCCCTGGCTTTTCTCCGCTATCGCGTGGCAGATGGTGTTGACCTACGTTGTCTATATCCTGGTCACCCGCAACCGGGTCCTCTTCCACCTGCTCCTCTTTGGCCTGGCCTGCAGCATCCCGCAACTGGCGACGGACTGGTATCACAGTCGGGTGGTCCAGACTCTGGTTTACGATTACGCCCTCTTCCGCGTCCTGGACACTCCGGATTACATCATTGCCGGATGGGGGTTCGCGTTCACCCAGTTGGGCTACCTGGTCCTGCGGCTCCGGCCGCGTCTGGGGATACCGATCGTCACTTTACTGGTAGCGACCGGCGGCACGGTGGTCCATTCGTGGTACGAGGAGATGGCCTACCTGGCCAATGCCTGGCGATACATCAACGCCTCTCTCATCGGCCATATCAGCGTCTGGGTCATCGTTTCGTTCTTTCTCATCATTGCCACGGTTGCCCTGCTGACCGCGTGGCTGGGGAAAAAAGAGCGGTGGGAGTATTGGGTGATCGGGGGGCTGGTCAACAGCGTGGGGATTTTCGTCTACTCGGCGATGGCCGTTGCCCTTCTCCGGTGGGTATGTTGAGTAGGACAACTGCTCACAGCGGTTGTCCTACGGGCTTATCAGCAAAGCCCTTCGGGCTATTTCCCCAGCCCCGAAGGGGCTTTACAGAAGAAGCCCGACGCTTTTGCGCTTTAACAAATTGTTCCGACAATAGCCGAAGAGGTACTTTGCTTCCCCTCACCCCCTTGATCCCCCCTCTCCCCTTGGCCTTACGGCCAGGGGAGAGGGGGGGATTGAAGAGGGGTTTTGCGGCGGGCGACGAAGCCGCCCGCCGCCGCAGGCGAGCAGGAGAGGGGCACGAATGATTCAGAAATTTCAATGAACCCGGGGGCAGGGGGTGGGGTGAGGGCCGCGGCCCGGGAAGCCCCGCCCGAGGATAAGGCAACGGATTGTCGGAATAATTTGTCAAGTTGCAATAGCGTCGGGCTTACTCCAGCCGTCCCTCTTCCTCCACCGCCAGGTCTTCCTCCTCCCGACCAGCGTAGAGATAGCGGCCCAGAAGCGTGTCGTATTCCGTCCAGGGTTTGGTGGGGTCGCGGCGGGTGGCGATGATGCGGTGGAACCGGTTCACCTGCGCGCTGAGGTCCTCCACGTAGTGCAGGGCTGCCGCCTCCAACGTCTGGGGCCGCCGGGGGGAGCCCCACTCATGCCGCCCGTGATGGCTGATGAGCATATGCCGCAGCCGCAAAGCCAGGTCGGGGGGAAAATCCGGCATCCCCTCCAGCACCCGGTCTACCATCTGCAACGACATCACCACGTGCCCCAGCAGCCGCCCCTCGTCGGAGTACTCTATGCCCGTCTCCCAGGTGTACTCCCGGATTTTGCCAATGTCGTGCAGGAGCGCGCCGGCCAGCAGCAGGTCCCGGTGAATCTGCGGGTAGAGGGTCAGCAGGTGGCGGCAGAGGGAAATGACCTCCACGGTGTGCTCCAGGAGTCCCCCCAGGTAGGCGTGGTGGACCCGCCGCGCGGCCGGAGCCTGGGAGAAGCGGGCGACGAATTCCGGGTCGTCAAAAAAGGCTGATAACAACGCCTGCAGGTAAGGGTTCTCCACTTCGGCAATTGCCGCCCGGACCTCCTCCAGCATTTGGGCCACGTCCCGCTCGGTGGCGGGAATCATATCCGCCAGGTCGTATTCCCCGTCCTTCGCGGGCCGGATTTTTTCTACGATGACCTGCCAGCGGTCCAGGTACTCCTCCACCCGCCCCAGTACCTTGACCACCTGCCCCGTCTCCAGGCGGCGTTCCACCTCCGGCGCGTCCTCCCAGACGCGGGCCAGGATTTCTCCCGTCCGGTCGGACAGGATAAGGGTGAGGAATTCGCCCCGGGTGCGGTCCCGGAAGGGCTCCAGTTGCTTACGGCGTAAGAGGAAGAAGCCGAGCACCCGGGCGCCGGGACGTAAGTCACGAACGAACTGTTTCTTCATCGGCGTGCTGGTAGATTGGTAAATTGGTCATTGGTCATTGGTCATTGGTAAATTGGTCATTGGTCATTGGTAAATTGGTCATTGCTGGCGAAGCGGCCTTCCGGCGGGGGCGACGGTGCGCCTGGCGGTAGCGGGCGCGCAGTTGGGCCGGGGTGAGCCGTTTGCCGGTCTCAAAGTACAGGGCAGCGACCTCTCCGATGGCCCACGTGCCCAGTCCGGTCACAACTCCAGCAATCACCCAGCCGGGGCCGGGGAGGACTTTGGCCAGTTGCCCGGCCAGGAAGCGCAGCCCCACGCCCCCTGCGATGGTGGTGAGAAGTTCCTTCGCGTGGCGGACGGAGAGGGATTCGCCGTAGATGGCGGCGATGCGCAGGACCATCCGTACCTGTCCGGCCAGCAGGAAGGGAACATCCAGTCCGGGCACGGGCTCGGCGGCGATGATGCCGTTGAGGGTGGCCGCGCTGCGGATGAGCCGCTCGGCCAACTGCCGCCGATAGGCCGGAAGCGCCCGACCCAGCGCGACCGCAATCCAGGGGTGGGCTTCCACGATGGCCGGGATGAGCCGGTCCGCCACGCCGATCCCGCTGCGGGCGCAGACCGGGATGGGCGCGACGCCCAGTTTCCGCCGGGCGTCCTCCAGAACGGCGGGGAGTTCCCGCCGCACCAGGTCTATCTTGTTGAGCGCCACAATCACCGGGAGGCCCGTCGCCAGCAGCGATTGGTAGACTTCGTAGTCGGACTGGCGGATACCTGCAGCCGCGTCCAGGAGAAGCACGACCACGTCGGCTTCCCCGGCGGCGCGGCAGGCGATTTCCGCCCGGTCCATCCCGCCCACCTCGCCAAAGCCAGGAGTATCCACCAGGACAAAGGGGCCGAACCGTTCCTCCAGTACCGTCTGGGTGGTGCCGGGGACAGCGGTGACGGGAGAGACCCGGCGGCCCATCATCTGGTTGAAGAGGGTGGACTTGCCGGAGTTGACCGGTCCGACGATGGCCAGGCGGGCGGCGGCCTCCCGCTGGACCGTCATAGAGAGTTCATCCCAATCCAGGGCCTGGAGCAGGCCCCGCAGGTCAGCGAGACGGGCAGGAAGTTTCATGGCGAAAGGACTCAGTATCCCGCCTGCTTGTCCACGACGTTGAGCAACGGTTCGCCCGCAACGTAGCGGCGCAGGTTCTCCAGGAAGAGGTCTATCTCCCGTTCCTCTATGTGGGGTGAACTCCAGGAGTTGTGGGGGGTGATGATGACGTTGGGCATGTCCCAGAGGGGGCTTTCTGGCGGGAGCGGCTCCTGGGTGAAGACGTCCAGGCAGGCTCCGCCGATGCGTCCAGCCCGCAGAGCCTCTATCAGGGCCTCTTCGTCCACGATGGCGCCGCGAGAGATGTTGATGAGCCAGGCGTCGGGCTTCATGGCCGCCAGTTCGGCCCGCCCGATCATCCCGCGCGTCTCGGCGGTGAGCGGCACGGCGATGACGACGAAATCGGAGCGCGCGAGCAAGTCTTGCAGGCGGTCCGGGGGCAAGACCTCATCGGCGATATCGCTGGGGGCGGGGCGGCGCCGGAGGCCCAGGACGCGCATGCCGAACGCGCGACAGAGCCGGGCTACCTCTGCGCCGATGTCCCCCAGGCCGATGATGCCCACCGTCAGACCGCGCAGTTCCCGTAGGGGAAGTTTCTCCCAGCGGTGCTCTCGCTGGTGGGCCCAGAATTCCGGCAGCCGTTTGACCACTGCCAGGATATAGGCCATCACTGTCTCCGCAATGGGGACGTTGAAGACGCCGCTGGCGTTGGTCAGGATGGTATCCGAATCCCGCAGTTCGGGGAAGAGGAGATGGTCTACTCCGGCACTGATGGTGTGGATCCAGCGCAGGTTGGGGACGCGGGTCAGCAGGCGCCGGGTGGCCTCCGGATTCAGCCCCCAGCGGAGAAAGAGCACATCCGCCCCCTCCAGGGGTTCAGTCACTTCCCCGTCCGGCCCGAGGGGGATGACGCGGCAATCCGGCGCGATCCGGCAGACGGGTTCCCGAAGGCGTTCTACCAGGTGGTCAGGAAGGAGAAGTTTCATGGCTACAACCCAGGCAACCGCTGCAGGGATGGAGGGCAGTGGGCGGTACAGGACTTGAACCTGTGGCCTCCTCCTTGTAAGGGAGGCGCTCTGACCGACTGAGCTAACCGCCCAGCATAAAAATCATAACACGTTTTTGGGGGAAGTCAATCCGCTTTCTCGGAGGGATATGTCCCGGATGACCAGGGCTCTACAAGAGGCCCTAAACCTCCGGAGGGGGAGAAAACGGAGTTTTGCGGCAGCCGAAGGCCGCCGCCGCAAGACCCCGTCTCTTACCGGAAAAATCACTTCTCCTTCCGCCCGCGCGGCCGGAAGACCAGCCGCAGCGGCACCCCGGTGAACGGGTAAAACTCCCGGATGCGGTTCTCCAGATACCGCTCGTAGGAGAAGTGCACCAGTTCCGGGTCGTTGACAGAGAAGACAAAGGTGGGCGGCGCGACCTCCGCCTGGGTGACGTAGTAAATCTTCAGGTGTTTCCCTGCCTTCCCCGGCGGCGCGTGCCGGACCACCGCCTCCCGAATCAGCCGGTTCAGTTCCCCCGTCGGGATACGATAATGGCGCGCCGCGTGAATCTCCAGCGCCTGCGGGATGACCCGCTCCACCCCCTGCCCCGTCAACGCCGAGATGAAGAGGACGGGGACGTAATCCAGAAACTTCAGCGCTTCCCGCACGTGGGCCGTGTACTCCCGCTGCGTTCCTCGCCCTTTGGGCACGGCGTCCCATTTGTTGACCAGGACCAGCACGCCGCACCCCTCCTCCAGAATAAACTGGGCCACATGGGCATCCTGCGCCGTCACCCCTTCGGTGGCGTCTATGAGGAGCAGGGAGACATCGGCGCGCTGGATGGCCCGCAGCGCCCGCAACACCGAGTACTGCTCCACACCGGGCCGGACCCGCCCGCGCCGCCGGATGCCCGCCGTATCTATCAGGGTGACAGGCGTCCCCTCCCACTCCATGCGGGTATCTATGGCGTCGCGCGTCGTCCCCGGCACCGGGCTGACGATGGCCCGTTCCTCCCCCAGCAGTCGGTTCAGCAGCGAGGACTTGCCCACATTGGGCCGGCCCACGATGGCCAACTTGACCGAATCGTCCTCCGGTTCCGCCTCCCACGTCGGCAGCGCCTGGACCACCTGGTCCAGGAGGTCCGCCACCCCGTAGCCGTGCAGGGCGGAGATGGGGTGGACTTCCTCCAGCCCCAGTTCGTAGAACTCCACCGCCGCCTCCCGCACCCGGGGGCTTTCGGCCTTGTTGGCGGCCAGGAAGACGGGCTTCTGGGACCGGCGGAGAATGTCGGCGACCTCCCGGTCGGCAGCCGTCGGGCCGGTTGTGGCGTCCGTCAGGAAGACGACGACGTCGGCCTCGGCAATGGCCTGCTCCGCCTGCGCGCGAATGGGCGGGATGAAGGGCGCGGAGTCCTCCGCCAGCGGCTGGGGCGCGGGCCGTTGCCCCTCCGCCACCCGCTCCGGCCAGACCTCTATCCCGCCCGTGTCCACCACCGTGAAGAGCACCCCGTTCCACTCCGCCGTAGCGTGGAGACGGTCGCGCGTCGTCCCCGGGCGGTCGTCCACCACCGCCAGTTTGCGGCCGACGATGCGGTTAAACAGGGTGGACTTGCCCACATTGGGCCGTCCGACCAGGGCAACCATGGGCCTGGACATTTTCCACCTCGTCAATATTTACCACAAAGGTCACAAAGGGTGCACGAGGAACACAAAGGAAAATTTTAAAAAATAAACATAAGGAAAAACCTTCGTGCCCTTTGGGTACCCTTTGTGTCCTTTGTGGTTTCTACCCTCCTGGCGTAGGCGTGACCGGCAGAGAGATTTCCACCTGCACGGTGGCGGGCAGGACGGCGCCTACCACCACCCCCTGCGGCGTGACCACCACCTGCGGCTCCAGGGAGTACCGGCCGGCATTCAGGCCGAACAGGTCCACCAGCACCCGCACGTCCTCCGGGCGCAACTCCTCCAGCACGGGCAACGGCCCATTCAGGATGACCTCCACCTCCGCCGGCGCGACGGTCGCCGTCAGGCCCGGCGCCAGCCCCTGAATCTCTACTGGTCGGCGGACGGTCATGCTCCCTTCTATCGGGACGACGGTGACCCGCACGGTGACCACCGGCTCCTTCATCAGGAGCGACACCCCTTCCGGCGCGACCAGCGGCAACCGGACTTCCAGGCTCTCTTTGGTGTTCTCCAGGTCCAGCGGCGCCGTCTCCAGGTAGCCGGGAATCTGGGAGATGACCTCCGGCGCGCCGTAGACCGTCACGACGGGCGGATCCACGGTGATGCCGGAAATGCGGTAGCCGGAGGCAACCTGACCGGTCAGCCGGGCCGTCACCGCCAGGTCGCGGAAACCGCTCAGTTGCTCCACGGCCACGTGGATGGCGATACGGGAGGGCGTCAGGGTGATGTAGGGCACCTCTTTGCCCTGGGCGTCGTACGGTTTGAGGTCAAACTCGCCGTCCACATCGGCCCGGCGGCCCTCCACGGAGACAACGGCCTGGGCCTCCACCACCTGGGCCACCAGCGACTCCGGCCCGCTAACGGTGACCGTCAGCACGGCGGTTTCCGGCGGACGGGCGATGTAGCCCAGCGGCGGGTTCCCTTCCAGACGGACCCGGACCGGCACCTCCGACCGGGTCACTTTTTCCAGATACACCAGCAGGGTAGAGGGCTCCACCCGCCGGACCTGTACCGGCCCCAGGCCCACCTGCACCTGAACGGGCAGGGCGTGGGTGCCGGGCTTGAGCCCGCTCAGGTTGACGGACGCCCGGATGTCCTCGGGCCGCAGGGCCTTCCAGACCGACTGGGGCGCCCGCAGGACGACGGAGACGCGCGCGTCGGTCTGGCCGTAGGCAATCATCCCCTCCGGCACGTTCGTCAGCGAGACCGGTATGGCCGACGGGAAGGCCTGCTCCACAGTGGGATTCTCCTGCTCCACCGCCGTGGCCCAGATGAGGGTGGAGAGGGCCAGGGAGAGGAGAATCAACCCCAGGTTGCTCCATAACCAGCGCAGCGCGTTTCTCATGGAGAATCGGGAAAATCAAAGAAACAAAGAATCAAAAGAATCAGCGAATCAGTGATTCGCTGATTCTTTTGATTCTTTCTTCCAGGGCCAGCGAGGTTCCAGGATGTTCTGGTAGAAAGCCTGCAGGACCCGTTCCAGGCGGTCCGGCTCCAGGTCGCGCAGGATGCGGCCGTTGTGGGCCACAGAGATACTCCCCCGCTCCTCGGAGACGACGACGGCGACGGCGTCTGTCTCTTCGGTGACGCCCAGCGCGGCCCGGTGGCGCAGTCCCAGCCGCCGGTCCTCCAGGAAGGCCGTGGAGAGGGGCAGGACACATGCGGCGGCGACCACCCGCCCGTCCCGCAGGATGACCGCGCCGTCGTGCAGGGCCACGTGTGGGTCAAAGAGGGCGATCAGCAGTTCCGGCGACGCCTCGGCATCCAGCAGGACTCCTGTCTCCACGTAGTCCTGGAGTCCCGTCTCCCGTTCCAGGACGATGAGGGCGCCGATGCGGCGGCGCGAGAGGACCCGGCATGCCTCGGCGACGGCGCTGAGGGAGCGGGAGAGGACGGCCCGCTGGCCCGCGCTGCGGGCCAGGAAGCGGCCCGCCCGCCCCAGCCGCTCCAGCGCCCGCCGCAGTTCCGGCTGGAAGATGACCGGGATGGCCACCAGCATGGCCGGCAGGGCCCGCTCCACCAGCCAGCCGAAGGCCCGCAGCCGGAAGACGGTGCTCAGCAGCGCCAGCAGGATGATGAGCAGGATGATGCCGCGCAAGAGCGAAACCGCCCGGGTCCCCCGTACCAGGTAGAGGATGCCGAAAAAGACGGCGGCGACCAGGGCGATGTCCACCAGGTCCACCCACCGGATGCGCTGAAGGGTCCACAGCAGGTCTAACATAAAACAGATCGCAAGTCGCAGGGCGCACGTCGCAGGGAGCACGTCGCAGGGCGCAGATCAGGCGTACTCGTATACGGGCACCTGAATCACGCGCTTGGGCCGGGTTCGTTGCCAGACCATTCGCTGCAAGCGTTCCACTGTCTCCGGTGAAAACAACTGTTCACCGGTCTCCACATTCACCCGCGCGGGAACGTTCTCAATAATTGAGTTGACCATTCACCTCCAGCGTATATGTGACTATGGTTTCTACCAGATTCTCCTCCCAATGGTAGGTGCTCATCTCTCTCCATGCCTAATCCAACTGCCCCAAGACAAACCGATGCAGAATTTCTGCTATCAGACGCTGGGAAGACATCCCCGCTTCTTGCGCTTTGCGTCGGATGACCTGCAAATCCTCCTGAGGCAGTGCAATGGTGATGAGCCCCGCTGCTTCCAGAGTTGCCATCGCGTACGTCTGATATTGCTGAAGCCGATCTCGGAGTTGATCCACAGAACGCCACTCACCGCGTTCGTACGAGTTCAGAAGTTCTCGCTCTTCCTTGTCCAGTTTCCATTCGGTTGCCATATTAACGCTTTTTCCTCAGAACAGCATCGGTTGCTCCAGGCGGGTGTAGGGGATGCGCAGGTGCTCGTAGGCGCGAGCCGTGGCGACCCGACCGCGCGGCGTCCGCTCCAGAAAGCCCAGTTGCAGCAGATACGGTTCCACCACGTCCATCACCGTATCCGCCTCCTCGCTGACGGCCGCGGCGATGGTGTCCAGGCCAACCGGGCCGCCACCGAATTTCTCAATGAGGGTCCGCAGCACCCGCCGGTCCAGGTCGTCCAGCCCCAGTTCGTCCACCTCCAGCAACTCCAGCGCCTCCCGGGCCACCGGGCCGGTGATGCGGCCGTCGGAGCGGACCTGGGCGTAGTCCCGCACCCGCTTGAGCAGGCGCAGGGCGACGCGCGGGGTCCCCCGGCCCCGCCGGGCAATCTCCACCACTCCCTCGTCGTCCACCTCCAGGCCCAGGACCCCGGCGGCCCGCCGGACGATGGCCTCCAGCGCCGCCTGGTCGTAGAAGTCCACCCGAAAGGTGGCCCCGAAGCGGGCGCGCAGGGGGGCCGTCAGCAGGGCCAGCCGGGTCGTCGCGCCGACGACCGTGAAGCGGGGCAGGTGCAGACGGATGGAACGGGCCGCTGGCCCCTTCCCCACCACCAGGTCCAGCACGAAGTCCTCCATGGCCGGGTAGAGAATCTCTTCCACGGCCCGTCCCAGGCGGTGGACCTCGTCTATAAACAACACCTCTTTTTCCCGCAGGTTGCTCAGGATGGCCGCCAGGTCGCCAGCGCGCTCAATGGCCGGCCCGGCAGTGACGCGGATGGGCACCCCCATTTCGTTGGCGACGATGTGGGCCAGGGTGGTCTTGCCCAGACCGGGTGGGCCGTAGAAGAGGACGTGGTCCAGCGCGTCCCCCCGCTGGCGGGCGGCCTCTATCAGGATGCGCAGGTTCTCCCGCAGCCGGTCCTGCCCGATCAGGTCGTCCAGCCGCTGGGGGCGCAGGGCCTGGTCCAGTTGTCGTTCATCCGGTCGGACTCGTGGGGAAATGACGCGGTTCTCCATACCGGTGGTATTATACCCCAACCCGCCCGCAGAGAAAAGGCGCGAAAGACACGAAAGGCACGAAAATCACGAAAGGCACGAAAATCACGAAAATCACGAAAGGCACGAAAATCACGAAAGGCGCGAAAGGCACGAAAATCACGAAAATCGCGAAAGGCACGAAAATCACGAAAGGCGCGAAAGGCACGAAAATCACGAAAGGCACGAAAGACACGAAAATCACGAAAATAACGGAAATCATAAAGTCACGGGACTGTGTTTTTCGCGTCTTTCGCGTCTTTCGCGCCTTTCGCGTCTTTCGCGCCTTTCGCGTCTTTCGCGTCTTTCGCGCCTTTCGCGTCTTTCGCGTCTTTCGCGTCTTTCGCGTTTTTCGCGTCTTTCGCGTCTTTCGCGTCTTTCGCGCCTATGACCACCACACCCCCGGGATGGGTTCGCCGCAGTCCGGGCAGGCCCCGTCCCGCAACCGGTACGTCGTCACGTGGAAGCCCTCCCGGGCAATGAGCAGGGCCCCGCAGCGGGGGCAGCAGGTGTGATTCCCCGGATGCCCCCAGACGTTCCCCACATAGACGAAGCGCATGCCCTCCTCCAGCGCGATCTGCCGGGCCCGCTCCAGCGTCTCCACCGGCGTCGGGGGGAGATTGGTGAGTTTATACTGGGGGGTGAAACGGGTGAAGTGCAGGGGGACGTCGGGGCTCGCTTCCCGCGCCAGCCAGCGGGCCAGCCCCCGCAGTTGGTCCAGCCGGTCATTCAGCGTGGGCACCACCAGGTTGACAATTTCCAGGTGAATGCCGCTTTCATAGATCACCCGGATGGCCTCCAGTACGGGCCCCAGTTCCGCCCCGCAGATGTTCCGGTAGAATCCCTCGTCGTACCCTTTCAGGTCAATCTTGATGGCATCCACGGCGGCGCAGAGGGCCCGCAGCGGCTCGGGGTTGATGAACCCGGCGGAGATGACGACGTTCTTTAATCCGGCGGCCCGCCCTTGCCGGGCCGTCTCCAGCATATATTCGTAGAAGACAGTCGGCTCGGTGTAAGTATAGGCGATAACCGGCGCCCCGGCCTGGAGGGCGTAGTGGACCACCTGCTCCGGCGGCAGGTCTATGTTCTCCGTCTCCTCCGGGGGGAACTGGGAAATCGTCCAGTTCTGGCAGTAGAGACAGCGCAGGTTACAGCCCGCAGTCGCGATGGAGAAGGTGGCGGCAGCGGGCAGGAAATGGTAGAAGGGCTTCTTTTCAATGGGGTCCACGTGGACGGCGCAGGGGTTTCCGAAGACGACGGAGAAGAGTCGCCCGCCGCGGTTCTCCCGCACCCGGCAGCGCCCCCGTTGCCCCTCGGCGACCCGGCAGCCGTGGGGGCAGAGGTTGCAGCGGACGTAGGTGCCGGTGTGGGGGGTGTGGCAGTAACTGATGGGAAGGGAGGGTTCGGTATCGCTATGGCAGGTGGCGCAGCGGAGGGTGCCTTCTTCCACGGTGGAGGTCGCATAGAGGGCCTCCACCGACCAGGGCGTCGGCGGGGTAGGAGGGGGCGGAGGAGTGCCCTCCAGTTCCCGTTCCCACCACCGTCCGCCCAATCCGGCGGCGATGCCCAATCCGACGCCGCCGACCACAGCCAGTTTGCCCAGGAACTGACGCCTCGTAAGCCCACTCATACCCGCAAACTCCCACAAGAAAACAACCGGTAGGGGCAGGGCTTGCCCCTGCCCAGGGCAACCGCAAGGGTTGCCCTTACGATTGGTCCCGCAGATACGCCAGCACCTCGTCGTACTGCGCCGGAGAGATGCGCCCGGCGTCCCGCAGGACCGCCAGCATCCGGGTCAGCGGGAGGACGGCGTGAAGGCGCAGGCCGTGACGGGCCAGGTCCTCCGCCCCGCCCTGCTCCCGGTCTATCAGCACCAGCACATCCCGCACCACCAGGCCCGCCTCCTGCAGGGGAGCCGCGGCCTCCAGTTTACTGTCGCCCCGGGTGATCAGGTCGTCCACCAGGAGGACCGTCTCGCCGGGCGCGAACGTGCCCTCAATGGGACGCCGGGTGCCGTGCTCCTTGACCTCCCGGCGAGGATAGATCAGGGGCCGGTTCAATTCCAGCGCCAGCGCAGTGCCGATGGGAATCCCGGCGTAGGGCACGGCGGCGATGCGGTCAAAGGAGAGATGGCGGGCAATCCCGGCCATCGCCCGGGCCACCTCCCCCAGGAGCGCCGGATGGCTGGCCAGCAGGCGCAGGTCAATGTAGATGGGAGAGGTCAGGCCGGATTTGAGGGTAAAGGTGCCGAACTGGACGCACCCGGCGTCAAAGAGTCCCAGCGCCAGACGGGCCAGCGATTCCTCCTGGGGCAGCGAAAGCAGGGCCGCCGACGCCGCTTCCCGAAGGGATTCCACCCAGCGGCGGGCGGCAGCGCGCGCGGCGTCGGCGAAATCCGGGCCGCTGGAGGCGTAGAGGACGGCGCGGGAGACGTTCACCACCGGGCCGACCTCCCCTGCCGGGCCGTACCGGACCGCCGCCTCCAGGTCTCCGCCCTGCGCGCCCAGGCCGGGGATCAGGAACGGCAGGCCGGGGACGGCGGCCCGCAGGCGGGCCAGTTCCTCCGGATACGTCGCCCCGACCACCAGCCCGCAGGCACCGGGATGGCGGGCATCCCACTCCTCCGCCAGACGGGCCACCGCTTCGTAGAGGGGCCGTCCGGCCACCGTCCGGTCCTGCAGGTCCGGCGCGGAGGGGTTGGACGTGCGGGCCAGCAGGAAGACGCCCCGGTCCTCCCGCTCCAGGAAGGGCCGGATTCCGTCCAACCCCAGGTAGGGGTTGACGGTGACCGCGTCGGCGCGCAGGGTATCAAAGGCGAAGCGGGCGTAAGCGGCGGCGGTGTGGCCGATGTCGCCGAATTTGCCGTCCAGGATGACGGGGACGTCTCTCGGGACGGTCCCCAGGACGGCCTGCAGGGCCTGCAAGCCCGCCGTCCCGTGCGCCAGCCAGAAGGCCAGGTTGGGTTTGTAGGCACAGGCCAGGTCGGCGGTGGCCTCCACAATGGCCCGCCCGAAAACTGTCAGCGGGTCATCGGCCCGCCGCACCACCTCCGGCATCTGTTCCAGCACGGGGTCCAGGCCCACGCAGAGCCACGAGCGCCGCTCTTCCTGTGCTCGGCGCAGACGCTGAAGAAAGGGTTTCTCGGGCATGTTCTCCTCCGGAAACCGTGAAAGGTAACGCCGGCCATCGGGCCGGCACAGGCTGACAGCCCAGTGGCACTCATTGTTTCGTGGCGCAGGCGGGTCGCCTGTGGGTAACTCCCTACGTACCGACGAAAGTCGCCCGCCATAGGCCTTCGGCCTCCGGTCGGCCTTCGCCGACCAGGGGCGTCGGCGCAGGCCGACGCCCGGCACAGCGTGCCCAGGGAGGCTGATTTCCAATCAGCGCACAGCGGCAAGCCGGCCGGGCAGGTAGTTATTCATTCGTACTCGCCCCTATCTGACCGAATGACCGCCGGTCCGGCGGCGACCCGGAAGCCCACGCAGTGGGAGCGGTGGTCCCGGCGGGCCCGCTCCCGGACAAACGTCCGCGCGTCCTCCGCGAAGAAGTTCCAGGCCCCGCCCCGTATGACCATCTCGTCCTCGTCGTAGGGGGTGGACGTCCACTCCCAGACGTTCCCGGCGCAGTCCAGAAGCCCGTAGGGGCTGGCCCCTTCGGGGTATATCCCCACCGGGGTGGTGCTGCCGATGCCGCTCTCCCGCACGTTGGCCCGCGCCGGGTCCGGAGCCGCCCCCCAGGGGTAGACGCGCCCGTCCTCCCCCCGGGCCGCCCGTTCCCATTCCTCCTCGGTAGGGAGACGGACCCCCGCCCAGGCACAGTAGGCCATCGCATCCTCCCAACTGACCAGTACCACCGGGTGGTTGGCCTTCCCCTCCGGATAGGTCCGGGTGACGGGGTCCCAGTTGTAGGGGCGGGCCCATTCTTCGTCCACGTACGGGACGGGATACCGGGGGTTGGCCTGCAGGAAGCGGGCATACTGGGCGTTGGTCACCGGATAGCGGCCGATGCGGAAGGCCATCGTCATCACGGGCCGCCGCTCCTCACCGAAGAGGAAGGAGCCGCCGGGGACCTCCACCATCTCGTCCAGATTCCGGGGGTCGCCCAGATACCCCAGGGCAGTGGCAGCGGAGAGCCGCTCGGAGACGGATGCGCCGGAGCCGGGTTCCAGAACGCGCACCAGCGCGTCCACGTACCATTCGGCCGTGCCCTGGGTGCGAATCGCCTCCACCGCGCTGCGCAGCCGGACGGGGTCGTTGCTGATGAGGTCCGCCCAGCGGCGGGCGGGCAGGTCCGCCGGGAGTTCGGCGCTCTCCGCTCCAGTGGTCCGGACCAGGAAGATGTAGGCGGCGATCTGTTCCCGGCTCAGAGCGGCGAAGGGAGGCCCCAGCCGCAGCATCCGCAGCAGCGGGCGGTGGCGCAAGTGCTTTTCCAGCAAGGTGTTCGCCTCCGTCGGGACGGGCACCACCGGATGGCGGACCTCCGTCCCCTCCCGGGCCGCCGTCTCCAGGTCCTGGATGAGGACGGGGTACTCCTGAAGGTCCCGGTAGAGGTCCCGGTAGCGGGTCTGGATGACCACCATCTTCGCCAGAAGGGCCGGGACGACGGGCTCCATCACACCGGCCTGCTCCCGCCGTCGGGCCAGGTCGGAGAGGAGGCGGAAGATATTCAGCGCCCGCTTGACCACCCGGGGGTTCGGCTCCAGACCAGCGGCGAAGATGGTCCGGCAGGTGCCATCCACTTCGGGCGCGTGGTCGGCGATGTAGGAGAGAATCTGTTCCTCCTCCAGCGGGGGCAGGTAGAAGGGAATCTGGACCAGTTTGTCCAGGTAGTCCCGGCCCTGGAAGGGAGCGTCGGCTTCGGCGCCGTACTGGCTCTGGACCACCCGCTCAATCACCTCCCGGTCGGCGGCGATGACGAAGACGCATCCGGGCACGTCCAGGTACAGTTTGACCGTCTCCAGGACCTCCACGGCGCGCGCCGGGAGACAGCGGTCCAGGTCGTCTATGAAGAGCACCAGCAGGCCGTTGCGGGACCAGACATACTCCCGAACCAGGTGGGCGAACCCGGCCTGGAACTCTTCCAGGAGGGTGATGCGACGGCGGTAGATTTCCACCCGTTCTCGCCGGAAGGCCTTCACCAGGTCCTCCACCACCGAGATATTCCCCTGGGCCAGTTTGACCAGTTCGGCCAAGGTGCCCGGTCCGGGGATGAAGGAGAGGCCCAGTTTGAGAGCGGCGCGGCCGGCGGCGGGCCAATCCACCTGCAGGGAGCCCAGTTCGGTGCGCTCCACGTCGGCGTAGAGGCGCATCCGCCAGTCCTCTATCTGACGGGCGTCCTCTTCGGAGAGGTCGTCCCCCCGCAGGCCCTCCAGGATGTGCAGGAGGAGGGCTCGCCAGAGGGCCGTCTCGTCCCGCTCGTACTGCCAGGCGTTGAACCAGACGGTACGGGCGCGCCGATGGCCGGGGGTGCGCTGGCCCACCAGCCGCTCAGCGATCAGCCGCATCAGGCTGGTCTTCCCGCTCCCCCACGGCCCGAAGATGCCCAGGGTGATGGGGGTATCGGCGGTGAGGATGATGTCGGCCAGGATGTCGGCGTAGTCGGCGAAATTCAGCCGGTCCTCACTGCGGGTCTGAATGGGACGGTCGGTCCAGAGCGTTCGCGGTGCGTCCATTCGTACCTCTGGCAGGGATGGGGAATCGGCCTATTCCATAAAAGATGATACCACAAAATGGGGAAGGTAGCCAGTGAATATTTCGCCGGGGTGTGTTCCAAATTCGCCGAGATTGGGAGGGCGAGCCCTCGTCTCAATCTCCTTACGGCGGCTTAGCCGCCGTAAGGAACATTCACAACGCCATTTGTCACCTCAAACCGGGGGGTAGACCGAGTTCAGCCCATCTGGAGAGGTGACAAAAATGAACAGCCCGCAAGTGGCGGCGGGTCCGTTGGTCCGGAGTTCCTATCAGGCTGAGCAGTTTTGCCCCAGGCCGTGATTCTTCTACCGATTGTGTTTGTTACGGCCACTCTTTGCCCGACGGTGAACCGGGGCTGAATCTGCAAAGCCCCCTTCGGGGGCTAAAAATAGCCCGAAGGGCTTCGTATGATGAGCCCGGACGTTTACGTCCAGGCGATCAGCGCTGGCCGAAACAAACGCAATTCGTATTCAGCCCATTTCTGCCAGAGCAGCCTCCGGTACCCTACTCTGCCGCCAGCACCGCCCGGCGGAATATCTCCAGCCCCTCCTCCACCTGCTCCCGGTTGATGGTCAGCGGCGGGATGAGGCGGATGGTCTGGGTCCAGTGGCCGCAGGGGTAAAGGAGCAGGCCGTCTTCCAGCGCCCGCTGCAGGACGCGGCGGACGGCCTCCGGGTTGGGTTCTTTGGACCCCGGCCGGACGAACTCTACCGCGATCATCAACCCCACCCCGCGCACATCCCCGACAATGGGGGATTCGGCCTGGAGTCGGCGGAGGGATTCCAGCATACAGGCTCCCTGCGCGCGGGCGTTCTCCAGCAGGTTCTCCTCCCGAATAACCTCCAGCACGGCCAGCGCCGCCGCGCAGGAGATGGGGTTGCCTCCGTAGGTGGTGCCATGGGAGACCGGCCCCCACCTCTTCATCAGGTCCCGGCGGGCCGCCACAGCCCCCAGCGGGAACCCGTTGGCAATCCCCTTGGCCAGACAGAGGATGTCCGGCTCCACGCCGAAGGCCTGGGCCGCGAACCATTCCCCCGTGCGGCCAAACCCTGTCTGCACCTCGTCAAAAATCAAGAGGATTCCGTGCTCATCGGCCAGCCGCCGCAGCGCCACCAGCCACGGGCGCGGCGGGATGACGTAGCCCCCCTCCCCCTGGATCGGTTCCAGCAGAAAAGCGGCCACATCCTGCGGGGCGATAACGTACTCCAACAGCCGATCTATATCCTCCAGCGCTTCCTGAGCGCAGGCGTCGGGGTCGGGGGCCGACGAGCGGAAGGGGTACGGGAAGCGGGCGCAGTACACATCGGGGAGAAACGGGCCGTGGCCGGTGCGGTAGCGCACTTTGGATGTGGTGACCGAGACAGCCCCCATCGTGCGTCCGTGAAACCCGCCCAGAAAGGCGATGATGCCGCGCCGTCCGGTGACGTAGCGGGCCAGTTTGATGGCCCCCTCCACCGCCTCGGCGCCGCTGTTGCCGAAGAAGAACATATCGGCGCCGCCAGGGGTGATCTGCCCCAACTCCCAGGCCAGCCTCAGGGCCGGTTCGTGGGCGATCACCCCCAGCGGGGCATGGACCATGCGTTCCATTTGCTCCCGGGCGGCGGCCACAACGCGGGGATGGTTGTGCCCCACGTTGCAGGCCCCGAAACCGGCCAGGAAGTCCAGATACCGCCGCCCGTCCCGCGCGTAGAGATAGACCCCCTCCGCCCGCTCCACCGGCAGGTTGGGCCAGTCCTGGGCCAGGCAGGGGGCCAGCAGGTCGTCCAATCGGGCCGCCAGTTCGTCGTATGAGGGACACGTTTCCACGTTGAGCCTCCTGGATGGATGCGGATGGATCAGGAGAATTTCAGCACCGTACAGAGCACGAACACCCCGACAATCAGTGCCAGCCAGAAGTAGTCCGCCGGACGGGTCGTCAGCGTCTCCACTTCCGTCGGACGAATCGGGCTGGTTCAAAGTTGGCTGACACTTTTTGTGACCACAAGCCTTCATTGCCCCTCACCCCCCTTTATCCCCCCTCTCCCCTTGGCCTTACGGCCAGGGGAGAGGGGGGATTGAAGAGGGG
>Ga0101945_1000827_pt1 | contig 40750 bp, 45 predicted proteins | sample DewCreD2012metaG_2_FD_75246 | JGI IMG/M metagenome (GOLD analysis project Ga0101945, IMG submission 75246) | Hot spring sediment bacterial and archeal communities from British Columbia, Canada, to study Microbial Dark Matter (Phase II) - Dewar... ... | reverse complement strand
GAGGAAAAGCCCAAATGAGCTGATCAGAATATTGAATTGCTCCCAACATTGCTTAGAATCCTTTTAAAAAATTATCTAATTAATCTTACCCTACAAAAACTCCCAATTATTGAACAGCCTTGATTTAATATTTGTGATTTTTTCATTATCATTTTTACAAAAGATTGTCAAGTGATTCCGGTAATCCATTCCTCACCCCTTCCCTCTCCCCGGAGGGGAGAGGATTAAGGTGAGGGGGATTTTCATTGTTCGTGGGTGTCAAACCTGTCATGATAAGTTACTTTGGTTTGTTTTTATTGGAAACCCATTTCTACGATGGATCGATTCGTAGGATCTATTTATATTCAATCCATCCGCGTTCTATGGGTTTCGGAAATACTCCTGTCGGGCTTAAATTTAATTCCACCCTTCAGTATGGTTGCTTTTCCTTTTCTCTCGTTCGGTCGCCAATGACGGTGGCTGAAGAAGTGAAGATATGAAGAAGTTTTGAATGAGGGATATAGATGAAAAAGAGAAGGCTTGGAACCACATGGAAATACCACAAAAAATCAGGGTTGATCGTCACTCCTTTAAGGAATAGAGAGATTGAATATCCTCCAAAGGAAAGCCAGTTGTTTGCGCTCGGGGGAGTAAAGTTGGCCATATAGACCCGTTTGGTAACCACCTCGGGGTGGGCGATTCGATACCCCTCGATAAAGAATCCCGAAAGTTCTAAAAAAAGGATAAAGCAAAGAGAGGTGATGTCTTCTTCTTCAGTTTTTAATTGGGGAGGCCTAAAGATGAACCGGCGGATGAGGGCCATGACACACCCAACGAGGATAAGAAAACTGAAGAATTCAAGAAAAAAGTCGAGAAAAGGACGAATGGCACCCGTCTCAAAGGCGTGGGCAAAGGAGAGAAAAGGGAGGCAGTGGCTCCACTCCACCAGATAGCCTGTCGTCAATCCTTTGATCATATCGACGATGAAGGTTGCAACAAACCCAAAAACGATAAAACTATGCGCAAGCCACCGATAGAAGGATTGGCCATAGAGCTTTCGATGAAAAAGGACATCGGTGATGGTTATCTGAAGATACCAGATGGGTCTCTTCCAGAACCCCCTCCAGCCCCTCCTCAATAGAACCCAGAGTTTCTGCCAAGAAGTGGCCTGCTCTGCTCCCTTCACTGTCCCCTGAAGATAGAGGCTTATCCGAAATCCCATCCCCAAGAGAAAAAGGATCATTGAAGGAATGAACATGGCATAGAAGAGAGTATGTTTGTCCATAAAACCTTTTTGATGAAAACGTCCTATTTCATATGCTTTAAAACTAATTCTGTCAAATTGAGTGCTTTTATAGGTATCTTCATTCTTCTTGCTGTGGTCATGATGGTGCGGATACACTGTTGGCATGAGGTGACAACCATCTCCGCCCCTGTCTCTTGGATCTGTTTAATCTTCTCCCGGGCCAGGGCAGCGGAGAGTTCCGGGTCAATCATCTCGAGGTTTCCCCCACCTCCACAGCACCTACAATAGGGCCCATGATCTTTCATCTCCACCAGTTCTACCCCTGGCATGGCTCTAAGGATGGCTCTGGGAGGATCGTAGATGCCACTAGCTCGACCCAAATCACAGGGGTCATGATAGGTCACCTTTAGCTTCTCTTCCTTGAAGGATATCTTTCCCTCTTGAATTAAATTTAAAAGGAATTGGGTGAAGTGGAACAGGTTGATCTCTGAATGATACTCCTCTTTCCAGGTATGGAAGCAGGAAGGACAGGTAAAGATGGCCGTATGAGCTCCCTTTTTCCGGACCTCTTCTAAATTGTGAGCCATCATCTCTTCGGCTTCTTTTCTCATCCCTGCTCCGATCAATGGAAATCCACAGCACCACTCTGCCCCTCCCAGAAGGGCGAAATCCACCTGAGCCCGTCTCATAATATTGACCATTCCCTGAGGAATCTTATGGACCATAGGAAAGTAGGAGGCCACACAACCGACAAAGTAGATGACCTCTGCCTTCTCTTTCTGATATCGATGCTCTGGGAGGTCGCCCATCGCCTCCAGCCATTCGATCCTTCCTTCATTGTCCAGCCCCGAAATGTTGTGCTCTGTTAACACATTCTTCTTAAGGGTATCGAATTCCTTGGGGTAATAACCTAACTCCACCAGAACCTCTCTTAACCCTATCCAGAGATCTTTTGAGCGGATCGATACCGGGCAGACCATTCCGCATTCCCCGCAGAGGGTGCAGCGATAGACCATCTCGGAAAACTTCTTTAGTTGATCTTCACTCAGTTTCTTAGGTCCAAAGAGCTTTGCCCAAATTCCGAACTGAGAACGAATGAACCGTTTGATGGCCCGAATCTTCCCTCTGGGATTGATCGCCTCTTCTTCCCGCTCGATGTAAACTGGACAGTATCGGAGGCATTCTCCGCAGCGGGTGCAAGCATCGATCTCCAGTAATTGTCTGGGAGTGAGTCTGGAAAGTTTCATCGTTTCTATTTCTTCTTGATCCGCTCCATTTCTGACTTAATGAATCCTTCGAGGTCGCCCACTTTCATCAATTTGCCGAGTTCCTCCTCAAGCTTCGAAGGAGTCATTTTAAACATCCATCCCTTATCATAAGGACTCTGATTAATCAGTTCAGGTGAATCCTCAAGGGCTTCGTTGATGGATTCGACCTTTCCGGAGAGGGGAGCATAGATCCGTCCCACCCATTTGCCGGATTCCATGGAACCACAAGGTTTATCCTGTTCCACTGATCTTCCAACAGAAGGGAGCTCGACGTAAACAATTTCACCTGCCAATTTTTGGGCAAAATCGGTCGTTCCCACGGTTACACTATGTCCATCTACCTTCGCCCAGAAATGTTCCTTGTGATAATAAAGATCGTCCGGAAATTGGTACCCTTCGATTTCCATGGATGAAATCCTCCTTTCTTTTTTTTGGAGCTATATAATATAAAAACCCATGAATCACAAGTTTTTTTCGTCGGAAGTGTTTTTTGATTTCACGGTGTTTAGAAAAAAAGTAATCCCTCACTGAAGGGTGGAAATAAATTAAGCCCGACAGGAGTATTTCCGAACCCCATAGAATGCGGATCAATTTATTATGTTTAAGGAATACGAATCGATCCATCGTAGAAATGGGTTTCTGATTAAAACAAAGGAAAGTTAAGATATCTATGGACCATTTAAGGTAGCCGAACTATGGGTTTCTCCAATACCCCTCTCGGGCTTATCCTCCACTTCTGAGTGAGGGATTACGAAAAAATTGAAATTTTTATCAATTTTATTTTATAAATGTTCTAAAGAAGTTTTAAATCCAAAAAGGAGGTCATCGATGGACTACATTCAAGAGTTGATCAAAATTGTGGGTGAGAAGAATGTAAAAACCGATCAGATCGAAAGACTCTGCCATTCCAGGGATATGTCTGTCCACGAGGGAATTCCTGATGCCGTGGTCTTTGCCAAAACCACCGAAGAGGTTTCAAAAATCCTCAAGCTCGCTTATGAAAATGAGATTAAGGTGATCCCCAGAGGTTCGGGAACAAGTACCACTGGAGCGGTCCTTCCCTGTTTTGGAGGAATTATTCTTGATGTGAGCCGAATGAACAAAATTAAAGAGATCCATCGAAAGGATGGCTATGCAGTCGTCGAACCGGGGGTCATCTGTCAACAACTCAATAATGCCCTGGCTCCTACCCATTTCTTCCCTCCCGACCCAGGAAGTGCCACCATTGCCTCCATTGGCGGGATGGTCTCGACCAATGCCAGCGGAAATCGTGCTATCAAATACGGGACGACCAAAGACTATGTCATGGCATTGGAAGTCGTCCTGGCTGATGGAAGAATCCTAAGGACAGGATCGACCGCGCCTAAGACCTCTGCAGGATATGACCTGGTTCATCTCTTTACTCGGGCAGAGGGAACACTCGGGGTCATCACAGAAGTCACCGTCAAGGTCCTTCCTATGCCTGAATATATTGCTTTCGCCCAACTCTGGTTTTCCGATGTGGAGGATGCTGGAAAAGCGGCTGAAGGAATTCTCGGAGCAGGCATTCCCCTCTCTTCTTGTGAAATTCTGGATCGGCTCTCCATCGAAGTGGTTAACAAAGCGATGGGCCTAAACATTCCTGAAAATGTCGGATGCATCCTCTTCATTGAGATTGACGGAAACAAACAGGCCGTAAAAGAGAATATTGAAAAAATTAATCGGATTGCCAAGGAATGCCATAGCCTTGGTGAGCAATGGGATGATGATCCGAATAAACGTCTCAAGATGTGGGCAGGCCGTCAAGGCCTGGTCCCTTCCCTCTCCAAAGTGAGACGGGGAGCCAAGCTGGTTCCCCTGGTGGAGGATTTCGGTGTCCCGATCTCCAAGATCCCAGAGACGATTCGAAAACTCCAGAAGTTAAGAGAGAAACATAATTTCCCCATCCCCATTTTCGGCCATATCGGGGACGGCAACCTTCACGCCGTTCTGATCATCGATGGCCGAAAGAAGGAGGAATGGGAGGTTGCCCGAAAGATCGCCCAGGATTTTATAGACCTTACAATGGAACTGAAAGGGACACTTACTGCGGAGCATGGAATCGGTCTAGCCAAAGCACCCTATATTCATCATGAACTAGGCGTGGGACAGGAGGTTATGAGAGCTATCAAAAAAGCCCTGGACCCCAAAAATATCCTCAATCCCGGGAAATTAGGGCTCGATGACCAGGTGAAGGACATTTACGACTTCTTTACTTATAAAGAATTCATTGAACACCCCGAAAAGATAATCAGTTTCGGCCAAGAGGTCGACAACGAGATTTTTGCCTGTATCAACTGTGGATTCTGTCGGGCTGGTTGTACAGTTTATTCCCGCACTGGATTGGAATCTGAAAATGCTCGGGGAAGAGTGATTCAGGCCTACTATCTGATGAAGGGAAAACTGAAACCTTCTCGCGAGATGGCTGAAAAGTTCTACCTCTGCACGACCTGCCTGAACTGTAAAGCCACTTGTCCTGCCGGGGTGATGGTATCCGAAATCGTTGAGGCTGGAAGACGGAAATTGGTTGAGGCAGGATTTCTCCCTGATATCCATAAGACACTGATGGAAAATCTGAAGGCAACAGGAAATCCTTTCGGGGAACCCAAGGAGAAGCGTACCGATGTCTTTCCTTCATCTTTTAGACCTCAATCTGGACCAGTCGACACCCTGCTCTTTGTGGGGTGTGTCGCCTCCTATCAAGATATTAACATTGTCCCGAATACCATGGCCATCCTGGATAAGGCAGGAGTCTCCTATACCGCTTTAGGAAAAGAGGAGAATTGTTGTGGATATATCTCCTATTTATTAGGAACGGAAGAATTTAAGGAAGCCGGAAAAAAGAATATCGAACTGTTTTCAAAAATCAAACCGAAACAGATTGTCACCACCTGTGCAGGGTGTTATAAAACCTTTAAAGAGCTCTATCCTAAATATCTCTCCTCCACCCTCCCTGTCGTTCATGCTATAGAGTTTCTGAATCAATTGATTCAGAATGGGAAGGTTAAATTTAAAGATGGAAATTCCTTGAAGGTGGCCTACCATGACCCTTGTGACCTGGGTCGACATCTCAACATCTTTGAGCCTCCAAGGGAACTCCTTCAAAAGATTCCGGGCGTGACTTTGGTGGAATTTAAGAATAACCGTCTATTGGCTAAATGTTGTGGAGGGGGAGGAGGACTGAAAGCCTTCAATACCGATCTTTCTGCCGAGATTGCCTATCAGAGGGGGCTTGAGGCTCTTGAAGTAGGAGCGGAAGTTATCGTCTCGGCCTGCCCTGCCTGTAAGGCCAATCTTCAAGTAGCCGCCGCAAGACTTCGGAAGGAGAAAAAAGGCCGTCTCAAAGTGATGGATATCACAGAACTGGTGGCCGAAGCCCTCGCCTAACCCTAATCACCATAAACCCAAAGGGGGAGTCTCCACTCCCCCTAATTTAGCTCATAGAGACCCTCTTTTAGTAAAACCTATTGTGGGGGGAATCCCCATATTTTAGAGGGGTTTTCCGCATGGGGTTGGATAGGGCATGGTAATCTTAAATAAAGAAAAATATCACCGCCGTTCATTAAGATTAAAAGGATATGATTATTCCCATGAAGGAGCGTATTTCATCACGATCTGTGTTCAGAAACGAAAATGTTTGTTTGGTGAAATAGACAATGGCAAGATGGTTTTAAATAAAGCAGGTCATATGGTTGAAAAATGGTATTTCGAATTGCCCAAAAATATTCTGATATTCAATGTCTTGAACATATCGTAATGCCTAACCATTTCCATTGTATCATTCAAAATGTAGGGGCAGACCTGCGTGTCTGCCCAAATGTTGGGGCGAACCTATGCGTTCGTCCCAATGATAGGATAAATCTATGTGTTTGCCCATTTTATACAAATAGGGGCGAACACGCAGGTTCGCCCCTACGGAATATTGTGCAATGGTTCAAAACCATGACCACCAATGATTATATTCGTAATGTGAAACAAAATGGTTAGGAACCCTTCGAGGGTAAATTATGGCAACGGAATTATTACGAACGTATCATTCGGAACGAGACCGAATTAAACATCCTCCGAGAATATATCACAAATAACCCCTTAAAATGGGATGAGGACGATGAAAACCCAAATAAATTCAAATAAAACCTGATGGGGGTAACCTATGTTTTTGTCCACCCTCGGGAACGAATGCCCCAAAAATTATCCTATTCGGCTCCTCTACCAAAGGGAAAGTTACTGATGAAAGCGATATTAGGATTACTTATTAAAATAGTCTTGCCATAGCTCTTCGATATGGTCAATCCATTCCCTAAATTCATAGAGAAGGGTCAATTCGTCTAAATAATCCTCTATGGAATGGGCTGAGGCCCTCTCAATGAATCTCTTGCAGACCCCCTCAAAATCCGATGTGGACTCTTCACAACCGATGGTTTGAATGAGGCTGGAGTCCATCGGAAGGTTTAGAAAGGGAGTGCCCAATTCATCGTAAAACCTTCCATAGATACACCGAAGGCACCTCTTCTCTCGTAATTGAATGGCACGATCGATCTCTTCTTCGACCGCCTCTTCCATCATTCTTCTTAAGAGAAAAACCCTCTCCCGATAGCTCAGGGTTCGAGCCAATCGAACAATCCCACGTTTTATCTCTTCAATGGACCTTGAAATCTCATCGATGATGATTTCCGGAGTAAAGGTCTGTTTCAGTCGATAGAGTCGGATCTCTTGAAGGATTAAACTCTTTATTTCGGATCTCAATCCTTTCTTGATCTCTTCATCCATACGGGGGATAAAATACCATAACTATTTTATTTGTCAATCATGACTCCTATTGTTTTTCCAGTAACGGTCCATTCGGAAGTATTGGAGGGTTTGATGAAACCTCTCCAGATGAAGAGGGTCCTTTGAAAATCCAAAAAGATGGGTAGAACAGGAGCAGTCCGTTGAGCCAAACCCTTCGATGTTCCATTGAGAAATCTCTCCGATCGCTTTTGCAATATGGCATTCAAGTCGCTCGCTGGAACGAATGGGGAGGATGGAATGAAATTGGGCTACGGCCCTTAATTCATCAATATGCCAGCGGTGCCTCTTTCTTAGGTGGCGATGCCTCTCCATCCTCTGACTCAAATGGCCCATCGATGAACCCACGTAGATATAGTATCCCTTCCTAAAAAAGAGGCTTCCTAAGGCCCCGATTCGAATCCTTCTCCCCTGTGGCAGGTGGAGCACCAATAGATAACTCCCCCGATCCTCCACTTCCTTTTCAAGATACGAGAAGGGAATCTGAAGGATCTTCACCTCCTCTGTTAGAGAAAGAGCCTTTGTCCAGTGAATAGCGATGGCGAGAAACTGGACCTTCTCCCTGACATCGAGAAACATTTTTGAGAACTCTAAATCCGTATGATAATCCGGCATAAAGACCTCGGCATGAGGCCAGTGAACAACGAAAAGAACAGCGGTTCTGATCCCCTGCTCTGAAAGTCTTGCCAGTTCAAAGAGATGCCGTCTTCCTCTCTCGGTGATGGCATCCGGAAACATGGCGACCTTCTCTCCAAAAAGGGTGCAGGACTTCACCTCCATAACCACCTCTTCCCCTTTCTCTTGTAGAAGAAAATCGAATCGATGTGGGCCGATTCGGACCTCCGATCGGAGAACTTTGGCCTTCTCGAGCCCTGGAATCATTCCGTTTTGAAGAAGGTATTTTGCCACTTCATTGGTTCGATGGGTATGGAGCATAATGGGAACTCCTTCTCGCTCCACGGCTATGGCTGTATAGAGATACTTTCGACCCTGAGAAGGAACCTCTTTCAGAAGATATATCGTCCGCTCGGGCAAAAGAAGTTCAAGAAGCCTTCCAGGATTGGGAAGGAAAGCAGAAATAATCCCTTTTCCGACTCTGCATCGAACCAAAAATCGATTGGGTCTTTCTACGAATCTTGCTTTAATAAATCCCTTAGAAAAGAGGTTCACTAATCCCTCTCTTTTTGTCTATTCTTTGGCTTCTTCGGAAGGGAAGACCTTCGTATCAAAATTCGTAAATTGAAAAAAAGAGAAAGAAGTAATAGAATTTTTAATCGATGCGAGTCCCTCTCATCTTCCTTGAAGGGAAAAAGATCCCTCGTTTGCTTTTCTCCATCTCCCTCAAAAACCCAAAGGACCATCAACACCTATTATACCTGATGAGAAGACTTTATGAAGAAGGCTTCTCATGCCTCGATCTTCCTACCCCTCATCACCTCCAGCGATTAAAGGAACTGAGGGAACTCACAGAAGATGAAAGCCTGATCGGCTTCGGTCACATAGGGATAGAGAACGGGGTTTTCCTTTTAGGGAAACCGATCGAGCAATTCGAATCAAAAATCGTCTCCACCCTGATAAAGAACTTTTTGCCTCCCCAGTGGATGAAAAAACTCTCTCCTTCCCCCAAATTGGGTGAGGTCTTGACTCAAAGGGAGATTGATCGAATCACCTTTGATCCATCCCGCTTTGATGAAGCACTCTCTTCCTTCCATCCCAAAGAGACTCCCTTCCTCCTCATGGATGGAATATATAATGATTGGCTACTGACCTTGGGAAGGGTGGACCTTTTTCAAGACTCCATCTCAAAGATCCGGCAGAAGGGATTTATCCCCATCTTCTCTGCCCAATGGCCAACCCTTGTTCTTCCAAAGGCAAAACCTCTTGAAGTGGCGGCCTACGCCATACCCATCCACCCTAAAAAGAGCCTCTTTGATTTTGATCAGACTTGTGAAATGGTAAAAAAGTTTGACAAACCGATCATCGGTCTCAAACCATTTATGGGAAAGAGAGATCTAAAGAAATTAAAGACCACCTTTTCTTTTCTCTTCAGTGAACTCAAGGTCTATTTAACCATCGGAGAGGTCTCCTCTGAGTTCGAAATGAAAATGGCCTTCAAGGGAATCACAGAAATACCTTCTTTTATCCCTTTCCAAAGAACATGATCGCTCCGGCTACCAGAGGAATGGTAAGATTGTCATCAATCGGGATGGGAAGGAGCTCGATCAAGGTGGTGATGAAGGCCGACAGACTTCCTGAAAGGCGATCCACTCCGGGGCAGATCCAGACGATTAGAAGGGAGGTGAACAGAAAGGCGAGAGCGCCCTCCAGGGTTTTCTCAAAAATCGATATCCTCCCAAAAGCCTTTCCAACCAGGGCTGCCGCCGTGTCTGAAAGAATGAGGATCAGCAGGCTGGCAATCGCAATGGGCTTGGGGAAAATGAGGATGGTGAGGATCGAGGAGAAGAGGAAATAGGTGGATCCCATCAAATTCCGCTCTTCCTCTTCCCTTAAGACCCTTCCGAAAAAATATTTTCGAAAGAGAAGGGCCAGGGGGGGGTGAAAACGACGAAGAAGATCGACCGAAAGGTAGACCAAAAAGAAGGGGATAAGGAAGCCAAGAACAATCCTCTCGGAGCTTAACCCGTATCCAATGGGGATGACGAGAGTGGCCAGATGAACGATCTTTCTTTTTATTTCGAGGCCTGGAATCATTGTGGAAGTCTCTAAACCCTTATCAACTGGGGTCTATTCGTGAGATAGACTCTACAAAATGGATAAATTAAGGAAGCCTTCCATTAGTTAGGCTGCCTTTAATCTCCTCAGATGGTCCACCTCTTCGGGTGTGAGAAAACGGAAATGGCCTACCGGAAGATTCCCCAATCGGATCGGACCATATTCTACCCGTTTCAACTTTAATACCGGGTGTCCGATAGCGGCAAAAAGCCTTTTCACCAGATGGTTTCTTCCCTCTGTGACCGTGATCTGAATCCAGCTGTTTTTTTCTCTCTCCCGAAGGATCTGAACGGATTGGGCTTTTGCCAGACCATCTTCAAGTCTTATTCCTTTTTTCAATAGGTCCAATTTTCTCTCACCCGGAACTCCCTGAACCTTCACCCAGTAGGTTCGAGGAATTAAGAATTTGGGATGGCTGAGGTGATAGGCAATCTCCCCATCATTGGTCAGTAAAAGAAGCCCTTCTGCATCAAAATCGAGTCTCCCCAGGGGATAGAGCCTCCATTTTATCTTTCCTAAGAGGTCCATGACCGTGGGTCTTCCTTTTGGGTCTTTAACTGTGGATAGATACCCCCTGGGTTTATTTAACACAAGAGTAATCTTGGGCTCGGGTCGAGGAATTCTCTTCCCATCGACCTTGATATGGTCCTTCTCGGGATCAGCCTTTGCTCCCAATTGAATGACCTTCCCATTCACAGTGACTCTTCCTTCAAGGATGATTTTTTCAGCCTCTCTCCTGGAAGCAATCCCCGCTTTTGCCAGAATCTTCTGAACCCTCTCAAGAACCATTGACTCCTCAATTTCCTCCTTCATCCGGAATCGAAGGTTCTTCTTTTAAGGTTTCCTCATCAGAGGCAGGGGGTTGGATCTCTTTAAGAGTGGGAAGGTCGTCCAGGGATTTGAGATGAAAAAGTTCAAGAAAGGCCTGGGTTGTTCCGTAAACGAGGGGTCTTCCGGGAATCTCTTTTCTGCCCAGGATTTTGATCAATCCCTTTTCAAGAAGGGTCCTCAAGACCCAACCCGAATCCACTCCTCGAATCTCTTCGATCTTGGCCCGAATAATGGGCTGTTGATAAGCAATAATGGCCAAGGTTTCCAGGGCAGACTGGCTTAACTTAACCGGTTTTGCCTTTTTAAGTCGACTGATCCATGGTGCACAGCTGGGTTTGGTCCGGAATTGATACCCCCCTGCCACCTCCACCAGTTCAATCCCTCTTGACTCCTCTCGATACTCCTCCTGAAGGCAACGTATCCCGGAAAGGATCTCTTCCTCACTCCATTCAGGGAATATCTCTCGAAGGGTCTCTAATTTTAAGGGCGTATGGGTTACAAAAAAGAGGCTCTCGAGGATAGGCTTAAGATCTATCTCACCCATAGGGCTCCCGTCTTTGAATCAACGGTTCATTTGGATTCGAAAACATCTATTTTTTGATTCGTATGGATTGAGGCAATGGCATGCTTGTATAGGAGTTGATCGGTCTCCCCCCGCAACAAGACACAGAAGTTATCAAAACTAAGAATCATCCCATCCACCCTTCGCCCTCCTATCAATTCTACGGTGACGTGAGTCCGATCTTTCCGAACACGATTAAGGAACTGATCTTGAATATTGATCTGATTCTTCGCCATATTTACCTCCTTTCTTTAAAAAAAGACCTCACCTCCCCAAAAATCCCCTTGCGATCATGGAGGGGATTTCTCCAACGAACCTCCGGATCAGCCTTAAACCATGTCCACTGTCTCTTGGCATAGTGGCGGGTATCCCTTTTCACCAACCGAATCGCTTCATCCAGTGAAAGCTGATTTTTCAGAACCTGTATCATCTGTCTATAACCCAAGCTCTGCATGGGTTTCAATTCTTCATTGTAGCCCATCTGAAGGAGACCCTTGACTTCCTCCAAAAACCCCCTTTCCATCATCTGATCTCCCCTCTCATCGATCTTCTGGTAAAGTTCCTTTCGATCCATCTCCAGTCCAATCTTAAGAGTCTCGTAAGGTCTTTCTCCAAAACGATGCTGCTCGTGAAAGAAGGAGATAGGTATTCCCGTGGATTCAAAAACCTCAAGGGCTCGAATCACTCGGTAAAGATCATTAGGATGAAGACGACTCGCTGTTTTGGAATCGACGAGTTTCAACCTTTCATAAAGAAACTCTCTCCCTTTCTCTTCTGCCTCTCGTTTTAACCTCTCTCTCGCCTTGGGATCTACCGAAGGACTTGGAAAGATTCCTCGCAGGAGAACCTTAATATAGAGACCTGTTCCCCCGACCACAAAAATAGACTTCCCCTCTTGGTGAAGTTGGTCAATGATCCTCCTTCCAAGGGTTCGATAGAGAGCAGCATGAAAGGGTTGATCAGGGGTTACCAGATCGATCAGATGATGTTTGACCCTCCTCTGTTCCTCCGGAGTGGGTTTGGCGGTTCCGATATCCATATAGCGATAAACCTGCATCGAATCGGCATTAATGATTTCCCCTCCCAATGCTTCAGCCAACTCGATGGCCAACTTGGATTTTCCCACTCCAGTGGGTCCGACAAGGATGACCACTCGAGGTCGATCCATCTCCATCGATGGAACCATACCGGTTGCATTTTAATGAATTCTCATATAGACTTCAAGGTAAATAAACAATTCCTTCTAATCCGTCCCTTAGAGAGGGGAGATAAGTCCGGCAGGGGTGTTGGGCGTTTATGGGTTTTGGAAATACTCCTCTCGGGCTTTAAATGATTTCTCCTTCAGTGGAGGGTTACAAATTCTTGATCCTTATATGATCAGGTCTGAATTATTTCAATCCTTAACCGAGAGATTAAACATTTTTATTCCTTAGGGAGGAAAGAAATGCCAAATCAAGAAATTCGGAGCCTTTATGAAATCTCTCAATTTTCTCCCCAGAACACCCTCTGGGAATACTTTCTTGGAATCATCACCATCCTCTCGGAATACTTCCCCATTGACTACTCCGCTCTCTTCGTTCGGGATTCAAAGAAAGATTCCCTCCGATTGGAGGGACTTTTCGGGGTTAAAAAAGAAATCCATCCTTCTTCCTGCCCCATTCATCAAGGAACAATAGGAGAAGTCTTCCAATCTCAAAAACCCGGGATGATTGACGATCTAAATCGAGAGCCCCTATACGAAGAAATGATGAAGGCTTCGAAATCAAGCCCTTCGATTCGCCCTCCCCTTCTCTGTGTCCCTCTCACCTCTGAAGGTGAACCTTTTGGTCTCATCCTCCTCCCTTCCCTTTACGGAGGGAAGGAAAAATGGAGGGAGGATCTGCGATTTCTCACCGTCCTCTCAGCCCTCCTTTCTCCGATGGTGAAAAAATATTATCTCAAGGAGGAGGACTCAAAATCGAAACCGAGCAAAACCAAACCGAGGACATCCCTTCTTGAAGAGATATTGGCCGAAAGATTGAATGAGGTTCTAAATAAGATAGATCCTTATGTAGAGGCAAACAATAGAATAGGCCTTCTTGATGAGATTATTGGATATGTGGAGAAGATGATGATTCGGTCTGCCCTCAAAAGAGTAGATTTTGTTCAAACCTCTGCTGCCCAACTCCTTGGAATCAACCGGAACACCCTTCGAGCAAAGATGAAACGGTATAAAATCAAAGTCCCCTGAGGAGAATCCTATGGATGATGAAAATAAGTCAAAGCTCAAGCTTCTTTCTCAACAATGGGGAGCCTCCTTATTCGGAGTGGCTCGCCTCGAGGAAATTCCAAGAGACCAGATTCTTCTACCAGGCCATATCCTCGATCAGCTTCCCTTGGCCCTCTCGATTGGGTTTCACCTCTCTGAAGGAGTCATCGAAGAGATCGAGAACCAACCAACCCCTCTCTATTTTCATCATTACCAGAGAGTCAATATCCTTCTCGATACGATAGGGCTCAGAATCACCTCCGCCATCCAGGAATTAGGTTTTCGGGCCCTTCCCATTCCAGCCTCTCAAATCGTTGATTGGAAGAACCAGAGGGGACACCTATCCCACAAACGAGTGGCAAAGCTTGCCGGACTGGGTTGGATAGGGAGAAACAATCTCCTTGTAAACGAACGGTTTGGATCCAGAATCCGTTTAGTAACCGTTCTTACCAATCTTCCCCTTGAAGTGGACTCGCCAACGAGGAGAGACTGTGGTTCCTGTCACGCCTGTCTCTCGGTCTGTCCTGCAGGGGCTATTTCAGAGAGGGTTGAGGATTTTGATCACATCCGTTGCTATGAACAATTAAGAGTCTTTGCCAAAACCCTCCATTTCAGCCATAATATTTGTGGGGTCTGTGTCAAGGCCTGCAAAGGAAATGGATAATGAAATGGTGGGAAAATTCTCTACTCCCTCTTCAAGAGACTTCGATGTGATTGTAATCGGAGGAGGACATGCAGGGATTGAAGCCTCTCTCGCCTGTGCTCGATTAGGCCACCCTACCCTCTTGATCACTCAGAAGATCGAACAGATTGGCTATATGTCCTGCAATCCTGCAGTGGGAGGGTTAGCAAAAGGCCATCTGGTCAAAGAGATCGATGCCCTGGGCGGTGAGATGGCAAAGGCTACCGATGAAACAGGCATCCAATTTCGTCAACTCAACACAGGGAAAGGCCCTGCTGTTCGTTCCTCTCGGGCCCAGGTAGATCGTCACGCCTACCGGCTTCGAATGATCCGTGTGGTCCAGTCACAGGAAAATCTCACCCTCCTTCAGGCCACCGTAGAAGAGATCCTGGTGGAAAGTGAGCGGGTCTTTGGGGTGAAAACCGATTCCAACGAGATCATCTCTACCCGAGCCCTTATCCTTGCTCCGGGGACCTTTATGAATGGGCTCATCCATATCGGGCTGACCCATTTTCCTGCTGGAAGAATCGGGGATCCTTCCTCTCTGGGTCTTTCGGATTGTCTGAGGAGACTTGGATTTCGTGTGGGAAGGCTTAAAACAGGGACGACACCGAGACTCGATGGAAGAACGATCCATTTTGAAAAACTGACTCCTCAGTATGGGGATGAGGACCCCATCCCCTTCTCATTCTCCACGGAAAAGATCGAGACCGAACAAATCCCTTGTTACATTACCTATACCAATCCCACTACTCATGAAATCATCCGAAGCGGTCTTGACCGTTCCCCCCTTTATTGCGGGATTATAAAGGGGATCGGTCCGAGGTATTGTCCATCGATCGAGGACAAGGTCGTCCGTTTTGCGGACAAAAAGAGACACCAAATCTTCCTCGAACCGGATGGAAGAGATACGGATGAGTATTATCCCAATGGAATTTCGACAAGCCTTCCTCTGGACATTCAGATTCGGATGCTTCGTTCCATTGAAGGCCTTGAAGAAGTGGAGATGATTCGGCCGGGATATGCAGTGGAGTATGATTTTGTCGATCCGACAGAGCTCAAGCCTTCTCTTGAGACGAAAAAGATTCGAGGACTCTTCCATGCAGGACAGATCAATGGAACCTCGGGCTACGAGGAGGCAGCGGCTCAGGGTCTCGTCGCAGGGATCAATGCGTCCATGTATGCCCAGGGAAGGGAGCCATTTATTCTCAAACGTTCGGAGGCATACATCGGGGTGCTGATCGATGATCTGGTGACCAAAGGAACCTCTGAACCTTACCGTATGTTTACCTCCCGTGCAGAATATCGCCTTCACCTCAGGGAGGATAATGCCGACCTTCGGCTGAGAGAGAAGGGGTATGAGATTGGATTGGTCAGAGAGAGAGAGTATCGAACCTTTCTTGAAAAGCGAGAGGCCATCGAGAGGACCCTTCATATCCTTTCACAAACGAAGATTACCCCGATTGAAGAAACCCAGAGGATTCTTCAACGTCTTGGCAGTGCTCCTCTGAAAAAAGAAACCACCTTAAAAGAGATCCTCAAAAGACCTGAAATTCATTTTGAACATCTTTTTGAATGGGAGGAGGGCCTAAAACAGCTAAAGAAAGAGGTCAGAGAGCAAGTCGAAATTCAGGTGAAATATGAAGGCTATATAAAAAGGCAATTAGAACAGATCGAACGGTTTAAGAAGCTTGAGGAGGTCTCTTTCCCCGAAGGTTTCGATTTCGCTTCTGTGATCGGACTCTCGACAGAGGTTAGGGAAAAACTCATAAAGATCAAACCCATCTCCTTGGGCCAGGCCTCCCGAATCTCTGGTATCACCCCCGCAGCCATCTCCATCTTGATGATCAACCTCAAAAAACAAGGATATCTTTAAGGAAATATTGAGATTAACGGTGGGGTTCAATAATGACCTTGATAGACTCTTTTGCCTCGGCTACCAGCCGAAATCCCAAATCAGTCTGAGACAGGGGGAGTCGATGGGTAATCATCTCCTTCAGGGGGAGTCGATGGGTGTGAATGAGGTCGATCGCCTGAACAATATCCACAGGGGCACCCCCATAGGTAGGAAGAAGCGTAATTCCATCATTCCAGAAATGGAAAAAAGGAAGGACAAAATTAAGCTCTGGCTCCAATGGAGCAAAGCAGAGTATCGTCCCTCCTCTCTCAATAGTCTCAAGGGCCTGTCGGTAGGCGGAGATACTTCCAGCACAAACAATCACCAGATCGGCCAGAGCGCCCCGATTGAGTTCACGAATATTTTCGGCACTGACGTCTTTTGCAATAATAACCTCATCGGCACCAAATTTTCGAGCAGCCTCGAGTCGAAACTCCTGAATATCGGAGGCCATGATTCTCCCTGCCCCTGAGATTCTGGCCGTGGCAATATGGAGGATCCCTGATATCCCGCTTCCAATCACAAACACGCTCTGTCCGGGTTTAAATCTGGCCAGCCTCTGTCCCCTAAGAACACAGGCCAGGGGTTCGATAAATACTCCTTCTTCGATAGAAATCTCATCAGGAAGGATGAAGGTTCCACGATCTACATTCATTTCTGGAACCCGAATATATTCAGCAAAGCCTCCAGGATCGAAATTGGTCGCCCGCAATGTATCGCAAACCGTATGATGGCCATTGAGACAGTATCGGCAGGTATTGCAGGGAATATGATGAGACACAAAGACACGATCACCCACATGAAACTCTTTTACCTCTTCCCCAACCTCGACAATCTCGCCTGCTATCTCATGACCAAGAACCCGCGGGGCTTTCTTGATTCGATACCACTCCATCACGTCACTACCGCAGATCCCACAGGCCAAAACCTTGACCAGAAGCTCTCCGGGCCCAATCTTTGGAGTGGGCATCTCCTCCAGCCGGATATCCCTGTTATGGTAATACATCGCTACCCGCATAACTTAAGATTTGCATAGCCACGGAGCAAAGCGCTATGTCCTATGTCCTGTGCTTCTCTCCTGTTCGAAGATCTCGTTTGCTTCCTTGACCGTTGCCTTTTCGTGGATGATGGCTCGAAGGGCTTTAATCATAGCCACCGGGTAATCATTCTGCCAGATATTCCTTCCGAGATTCACTCCGATGGCCCCCTTTTGCATTCCATCATGGACAAACTCAAAGACTTCGAGTTCACTCTCCACTTTTGGACCTCCTGCCATGACGACAGGGACAGGGCAACCCCCTACCACCTTCTCGAAATTTTCGCACCAGTAGGTCTTCACGATTCGTGCCCCCAACTCAGCCGCAATGCGGCAGCTCAAAGCAAGATAACGGGCATCTCTTTTCTCCAATTCTTTCCCGACCGCCGTCACTGCCATGACAGGGATTCCATACCTCTCTCCTTCATCCACGAGTTTCGAAAGATTCAGAAGACTTTCTTTCTCATGCTCACTTCCTACAAAGATAGAGATCCCCACGGCAGAGGCATTGAGCCGAATGGCCTCCTCCATGGAGGTGGTGATTCCTTCATCCGAAAGGTCTTTCCCGACCATACTTGTCCCGCCTGAAACCCTGAGAATGATGGGTTTTGTCTTCTCGGGGTCCACACAGGAACGAAGGACCCCCCTGGTTACAAAGAGAGCATCGCAATAGGGAAGTAGCGGCTTGATCGTCTCTCCCGGCTTCTCCAATCTTCTTGTAGGCCCCTGAAAATAGCCGTGGTCAATGGGAAGAAACAAACAGTGCCCATCCTCCTGGATCAGTTGTGCCAAACGATTCTTCATTCCCCATTCCATAACACTCCTCCTTTTTTCCTCCAGCCTATCCTTCATTAATATATCTCACCACCAAATCTCCAACCTCTGAGGTACTATAACCCATCTTCCCTGCAGAAAGGCTCTTTACCTCTTTGGAGACAACCTTCATAATGGCCTCTTCGATCCCTTTGGCAGCCTCTGACTCGCCCAGATGATCGAGCATCATCTGAAGGGCTGAAATGGCGGCAAGTGGACTGACCACTCCTTTCCCCGTATATTTAGGGGCAGATCCTCCCATTGGCTCAAACATCGAAACTCCCTGAGGATTGATATTCCCTCCAGCAGCAATCCCGAGGCCTCCTTGAATCATTGCTCCAAGATCGGTGATGATATCCCCGAACATATTGTCTGTGACGATGACATCAAACCATTCAGGGTTTTTGACCATCCACATGCAAATCGCATCGACATGGGCATAATCTGTCTCTATCCCTTCGTACTCTTTTGCTACCTCTTTAAAAGTCCTCTCCCAGAGGTCAAAGGCATAGGTAAGGACATTGGTCTTTCCACAGAGGGTGACCTTCCTCTCTTTATTCCTCTTCCGGCAGAGCTCAAATGCATAACGGATACATCGTTCTACTCCTTTACGGGTATGGATGGCCTCTTGGATAGCGATTTCGTCAGAGGTCCCTTTTTTAAAAACGCCTCCTGCTCCTGTATAAGCCCCTTCTGTGTTCTCTCTGACCACGACAAAATCAATATCCTCCGGTCCCTTATCCTTTAAAGGAGTTTCTACACCTGGATAGAGTTTTACAGGCCTCAGGTTGATATACTGGTCAAGTTCGAATCGGATCCTGAGTAGGATTCCCTTCTCAAGGATCCCTGGTTTAACCTCTGGATGACCGATCGCCCCAAGATAGATAGCATCCATCTCTCTCAATTCATCGAGAACCGAATTCGGAAGGGTCTCCTTTGTTCTTAAATATCTCTCGCCACCCAGGTCATACTGTTCTAACTGATACTTAAAGCGATACTTTTCGGAAACGGCCCTTAAAACTTTCAACCCTTCAGCGACCACTTCGGGTCCTATCCCATCTCCTGGAATCGCCGCAATCCTATACATACTTTTCTCCAAAATTCGTAAATCGGAACGCCTAAATATTTATTTATTCAACCGGAAACTCGCAAAGCGTAACCTATGTCTTTTGCTCTTCCCTTATCCCTTAATCCATCGAAGCGCCTTTTTCCCGATGTCTGTTCGATAATGGACTCCTTCCCAATGGATCCTTCTTACAGCCTGATAGGTCCACTCAATCGCCTCTGGAATACTCTCCCCAAGACCTGTGACTCCCAAGACCCTTCCCCCATTAGTCACGACCTCTCCATTCTTTCGGGCTGTCCCTGCATGAAAAACAAAGATATCCTTCATCCGGGAAACTTCCTCCAGTCCCTCTATCTTTTTCCCTTTTTCGTAATCTCCTGGGTACCCTTTGGAAGCCATCACCACACAGACCGCAGGGCGAGGATCCCATTCCATCTCAAAGCGAGAGAGTTGCCCATCGATACAGGCTTCTAGGATAGGCACAATATCGCCCTTCATTCGCATCAAAACGGGTTGAGTCTCTGGATCTCCAAAACGGGCATTGAATTCTAAGACCTTGGGTTGACCCCGTTCGATCATCAATCCTGCATAGATCACACCTCGATAGGGCCTTCCATCCTCCCTCATTCCATAAATAAGAGGACGTAAAATCTCATCTACAATCCTTTTATGGACTTCTTCGGTGACAACAGGGGCAGGAGAGTAAGCCCCCATTCCTCCTGTATTAGGCCCCTGATCTCCATCGAAAACAGCCTTGTGATCTTGAGAAGAAGCCAGTGGAAGAATCGTCTCTCCATCGGTAAAAACAATATAAGAAGCCTCCTCCCCTTCAAGATACTCTTCGATGACTACCCTTCGTCCTGCCTCTCCAAAAACCCTGTGGACCATTATCCGTAGAATGGACCGAATGGCCTCTTCGATGCTTCGGCATACCGTTACCCCTTTGCCCGCAGCCAGACCATCGGCTTTCACCACCACAGGAACTCCTTTCTGATGGATATAGGCAATGGCTTTTTCTGGATCGTCGAAGATTTCATACGAAGCGGTGGGGATCTGGTATTTTCTCATCCTCTCTTTGGCAAAGGCTTTACTCCCCTCGATTTCGGCTGCCTTCCGGTTTGGACCAAAAATACGAAGTCCTCGGGACTCGAAGAGATCAACAATCCCTCGAGTGAGGGGGTCCTCCGGCCCTACCACTGTAAGGTCAATCTTCTCTTTGATTGCAAAGGCGAGAAGCCCCTGAAGATCATCGGCTTTAATGGAGACAAGCTCGGCTTGCTCCGAGATCCCGGCGTTTCCTGGTGCGCAATAGAGCTTAGAGACCTTTGGGCTCTGGGAAATCTTCCAGACAAGGGCATGCTCTCTACCACCCCCACCAACCACCAACACCTTCATACGCACCTCAACCTTTACCCCTCCCTCCTTACGTTTCACTCCTCACGAACTCAATGGCGAAAGTGCCTCATTCCTGTAAAGACCATAGTCATATCATACTCATTTGCGGCAGCAATCACCTCGTCGTCTCGAATCGAACCTCCAGGCTGAATGATTGCACTCACCCCTGCCTCAGCCGCTGCATCCACATTATCCCTGAATGGAAACATCGCATCGGAGGCCAGTGCCGTTCCTTTTATTGAAGACCTTGCCTTCATCACAGCTAACCGGGTGGAATCCACTCGACTCATCTGCCCTGCTCCGATTCCAATCGTCCTGTCTTCCCGAACCAGCACAATGGCATTGGACTTCACGTGTTTGGCCACTTTCCAGCCAAAAGCCATGGCCCTCATCTCTTCTTCAGTTGGGATCCTTTTGGTCACGACCTTCCATTGCTCCATAGACACCTTCCCTAAATCCCTATCCTGGACCAAAAGACCTCCTACCACCTTTCTGAGATCGAACTCCCTCTGGGGAATAAAATTTGAAAGGGGTGGAGTTTGAAGGATTCGCAAATCCTTTTTTGTTTTTAAGATCTCAAGGGCCTCGGGTTCGTAGCCCGGAGCAATAATGGCTTCGAGAAAGAGATCCATCATCTCCCTTGCCGTCTCGCGATCCACCACCCGATTGAAACCCACGATTCCTCCAAAGGCTGAAACAGGATCGCAGTCCCTTGCCTTTCGATAGGCCTCTACCAGTTGAGGGTCTATAGCTACTCCACAGGGATTATTATGTTTGATGATCACGACCGCAGGCTCTTCGAACTCCTTCACCGTCTCATAGGCAGAATCAATATCGAGAATATTATTATAAGAAAGTTCCTTCCCCTGGAGCTGAATGGCATTTGAAACCGAGGGTTCGGTCACAACATAGTCTCGGTAAAAGGCTGCCCTTTGGTGGGGATTCTCACCGTAGCGCAACTCCTGAACTTTCCTGACCTGAAAGGTAAAGGTTTCAGGAAAGAGAGAGACCTTCTTCCCTTCTTCGATCTGGCCAAGATAGTTTGAGATAGCTCCATCGTATCGAGCCGTGTGTTGAAAAACCTTCCTGGCCAATCGAAAGTTTGTCTCAAGGGAGACTTCCCCTTTCTCCTTCAATTCCTTAAGAACCAGATCGTAGTCCTCTGGATCCACAATCACCGTGACATCAGGATAGTTCTTGGCCGCCGAGCGAAGCATCGTCGGTCCGCCGATATCGATATTCTCAATAGCCTCCTCAAGGGTACAGTCCTCCCTGGCTACCGTAGCCTCGAAAGGATAGAGATTGACGGCAACCAGATCGATGGGAAGAATTCCCTGCTCATTCATCTGTCTGACATGCTCCGGCTTTGAACGTTGTCCTAAAAGACCCCCATGAACCTTCGGGTGAAGCGTCTTGACCCGTCCTTCAAGCATCTCTGGAAAACCTGTATATTCAGAGATATCCTTTACCGGAACCCCCTGCTCTCTTAATGTCTTTGCTGTCCCTCCGGTGGAAAGGATCTCCACTCCCAGCTCCACCAATGCCTTTGCAAAAGGAACCAGCCCTCTCTTATCCGAAACACTCACAATCGCTCTTCTTATCTTGCCCATCGTTTCTCCTTCCCTCTAAAGGATTCAAAGATTCAATACCCCAGTTCCTCTCCTACGAGAATCACCAACATATCGGTCAGAGAAGGCCTTCGCTCGTGAATAACGATCACCCGACAGATTCGATTGGGGGATTGACAGTCCACACACCTTCCAAGTTTGGCACAGGGAAGATCAAGATTGAGCCGTCTGGCATTGAGAGGCGTTGCCACATTCTTTATTCTCTTTATGGCCTCCTCGATATTGTCCACAATCTTGTTATACCCCAAAACGAGGATGACCTTTCCTGGCCCAAAGATCGTGGAGTTTACTCGATTTCCAATTCCATCGATATTGACAATCTCTCCATTGAGAGTAATGGCATTGGCACTCGCCAGAAAGAGATCCGAGGTCATCTGCGATTTTCGCGAAGCAAGGACCTCCTCCTTCGAAAGCCCTGCCTTCCAGTGGTCGTAGAGAAGGTAGCCCTCCTTTTCGAGCATCTCTACTATTCCAATCTCTCTGATGGTAACGGATCCCCCAACCCCTATTTTCATTCCCGGAGATAAATGTTTACGGATCTCTTTTTTTGCCTCTTCCCTATCTTTTACAAAGAGGGCTTTAAAATCATGGTTCTCAAGGCTTTGGATAACCCTTTTGGCTCGCTCTTCCACCCACCACTGCCTGATTGGATCCATCTCGCCCCTCCTGGTTAAAGAATTGAGAAATACTGGTCTAACTCATAATCCGTGACCCGGGCTCGATATCTTTCCCACTCCATCTTCTTATTTTCAATGAATTTATAAAAGACATGATCTCCCAGAGCCCTCCGAACCAGTTCGCTCCTCTCCGTAATCTGAATAGCCTCGTAGAGATCCTCAGGGAGGGATTCGATCCCTAATCTCTTCCTTTCCTCCTCATCCATCTCGTAGACATTTCTTTCTACGGGATCTTTTAAAGGATATTTCTTTTCGATTCCTTCCAGACCCGCTGCAAGCATCACGGCAAAAGCCAGATAGGGATTGCAGGCAGGGTCTGGAGATCGATACTCCACACGGGTTGACAATTCCTTGCCGGGTTTATATACAGGAATGCGGATGAGATCGGAGCGGTTTCTCAATGCCCAGGAGATATAGACAGGGGCCTCATACCCTGGAACAAGTCGTTTATAGGAATTGACCCATTGATTGGTGATAAGTGTAATCTCCCTCGCATGCTTCATCAGACCTGCGATATAATATTTTGCTATAGGAGAAAGGTGGTATTTATCTTTCGGATCAAAAAAGGCATTCTTATTTCCTTTAAAGAGGGATTGATGGGTGTGCATTCCGCTCCCGTTGACGCCAAAAATCGGTTTTGGCATAAAGCTCGCATAGACCCCATTCTTCAAAGCAACCTCTTTTACGACCAACCGATAGATCATCGTGCTATCGGCCATGGTCAGGGCATCCTGATACTTGAGATCGATCTCATGCTGACTGGGGGCAACTTCGTGATGGGTATACTCCACTGGAATTCCTAACTCCTCTAAAATCACGGCGGTCTGTTTCCTCAAATCGCTGGCCACATCCAGTGGGGTCAAATCGAAATACCCTCCTGAATCAAGAGGTTCGGGTTTTCCTGACGAATTCTTAAAGTAGAAGTATTCGAGCTCCGGTCCAACATTGAAAGTATATCCCATCTTAGCAGCACGCTCTAAATTCTTCTTGAGGACCCAGCGAGGATCTCCCTGATGGGGCTTTCCGTCTGGCTCCAGGATATCACAGAACATCGCTGCGACCACATGGTCATTGGCCTTCCAGGGAAGGATCCGAAAGGTTTTCGGATCGGGCATGGCAACCATGTCACTCTCATCGATCCTTACAAACCCAAGGATGGAAGAGCCGTCAAACCCCATCCCATCCTCCAGGGCTCCTTCCAATTCACGGACTGTGATGGAAAAGCTCTTTAAAAAACCGAGAATATCGGTAAACCATAGTCTTATGAATCTCACCTTTCGTTCCTTGGCGATCTTAAGAACATCTTTTTTTGTATAGTCAAACATCTATCCCTCCTTCTTAAAATTTTTATTCAGATTTAGCATATTCCCCTCGCCGGGGTCAACCCTCCCGCTTTCCTTAAGTTTTTAACCCTTTCCCCTTGACTCCTTGAAGTCCCTGTGGTTTGACAATTTGCCTCGTTTTGGGTAAATTACCTCCAATTAGAGAGGGGTGTGTGGTATTGCTCTATAAAAAAACTTCCTATAAAAAACAGATAAAAGCCCTTACCGAAATCAGCAAGGCCATCACTTCAGACCGTTATCTGGATGACATTCTTAAATTGATCGTTACGGTAACGGCTAATGTGATGGATTCCAAGATCTGTTCCCTCTGGATCCTCGATGAGAATGAAAAGGTTCTCAAAATCAGAGCCACTCAAACCATGAGTGAGGAATATTTAAAAGAAAGGACCCTTAAATTGGGAGAAGGGGTTGTGGGTTATGTGGCTCAAACGAAGAAGCCCCTGGCAATTCTTGATGTCCTGAAGGAGCCTCGTTACAAGGAGAAAGAGCTTGCAAAAAAAGAGGGTCTCGTCTCCATGCTCAGTGTCCCTCTATGTGTCAAAGATAAAGTCATCGGGGTAATCAATTGCTATACCTCCTATCCTCATGAATTTACCGAAGCAGAAAAAGAGATGGTGATGGCCGTAGCCAGTCAGGCTGCCATCTGCATTGAGAACACCGAGCTGATGGTCAAGACCAAAGTGATTCAGGAGGAATTAGAGGTGCGAAAGCTGATCGAGAGGGCAAAAGGGGTTTTGATGAAGCGTCACGGTTTAACCGAAGAAGAGGCCTTCAGACGGATCCGGAAGGCCAGTATGGATAGCCGAAAATCGATGAGAGAAATCGCCGAGGCAATCCTTCTCACCGATAAAATGAACCCTTAACTTAATCTTTTTAAAACCTCTTTGGCCTCCTCCGCCCCCGTAAACTTTGGATCAAGCTCCAGAGCCTTCCTCAATTCCCTCTTGGCATTCTCCCTGTCTCCATTTTTGAAATAGGCCATCCCGAGGTGGTATCGAATCACAGCGCTTTCGGGCAATTTTTCTGCCGCTTCCTTGAGATACACAATGGCACGTCCGAAGATATTCTTTTTGTAATAGACCCATCCGAGGGTATCCGAGATGTGCGGGTCCTCTGGAAACTGCTCCTTGGCGGTTTGAGCCAGACTCAATGCCTCATCAATGTTCTCTCCCCGATCGGCATAGAGATAGGCAAGATTGTTGGCAGCCGGAGCAAATTTTGGATTGACCTTTAAGGCTTTTTGATAATACTCCTTGGCTTTCTCGTAATTTTTCTGGGAATCATAGAGGATTCCCAGCCCCATAAGAGCAGAGAGGGAATCAGGGCTCTTCTCCAGACCAGTTTGATACTCTTTAATTGCCTTATCGATGAGATTCTGACGAATATAAAAATGTCCAAGGGTGGTGTAAAATCCAGAGATGTTCGGGTTAAGCTCTATGGCTTTCTTATAGTTCTGTTCTGCCTTGACCATCTCTTTGTTATGTTCCTGGACTCGCCCTAAAAGGTGATAGAAAAAGGGATTCTGCGGTAAGAGCTTAATCTGCGCCTCTACTCGTTCTACTGCCTTTCGATTCTCCTTCTGATTGATAAAGATAGCGACCAGGAGATTTAATGCATCTAAGAAATCGGATCGAAGAGAAAGAACCTTCTCTAACTGAACCTCTGCTTCCTTCTCTCTTCTCTGGGCAAGAAGGAGGCGAGCCTTGTGAAAATATCCTAAGGGATTGTTTGGAGCAATTTTTATGGCCTCTTCAAATGATTGAGTCGCCCTCGGGACATCTCTTTTCAAAAGGTAAGCATTACCAAGAATCAGATGGGCTTGGACCGATTTTGGATCCCTCTTCAATATCTCTTGGCATTCCTCTATGGCTGGGTCGAGCGCCCCTGTTCGAAGATGAATATCGGCAAGGATTCCTCTTGCCTCGATCCAGTCCGGATTCAATTTGACTGCCTCGATGAGTTCTGACTTTCCCTGCTGGATATCCCTATTCCCAAGATGGGCAAGCCCCAGATAGTGATGGGCGAGAAAAGACTTGGGATGGTCTTTGAGATAGGACTGGAAGATCTGAATGGCTTCGTTAAATTCCCTCTTTGCCAGATGAAGACGACCCTTAAGAAAGATCCCTTCACTGCTTTTGGAATTGATCTCGAGAATCTTACTGACCATATCTGTGGTTTTATCGAATTGACGATCATTGAGATAAACTTCAGCCAGTTTGGCTCTGGCGGATATATTCTTTGAATCTACCTCAATGGCTTTCTGATAGGTCTCAATGGCTTTATCCTTCTTCCCCCAGAGCAGATAAAAATCGCCCAAGTGGAGTCGAGATGCGATTCGTTTGGGTTCGATCTCGATCGATTTGAGAAACTCCCTTTCAGCCTCTTCCATCCTCTTTAGGGAAACATAAAAATTCCCTAACGTAATAAACGGATTGGGATCCTTGGGATCGATCTTCATGACCTCTTTCAATTGGGCTTCTGCCAAATCCACCTTCCCGGTCTTTTGATAAAAATCGGCCAACCCATATCGAGCCCGAAGAGATTTTTCATCAATCTGGATGGCATTCTTAAAGGTCTCTTCGGCTTTCGAAAAGTCCTTCTTCATCATATAGAGATTGGCTAAATGGAGGTATGCCTCAATTCGTTTGGGATCCTGTTCAATCGCCTTTTTGGCTTCGGCGATGGCTTTCTCGACATCTCGATCCATTAAGTGGATCGAGCTGAGGAGAAGACGGCCCGAGGCATTGTTGGGATCTTTTGATAAGATCTTTTGAGCCTGTTCAGATGCCTTTGTCCGATCCCGTGAAAGAAGGTAGAGGTTTCCAAGCTGAATTCTTGGCTCAATCGCTTCAGGATCCAGATCGACACTCTTCGTAAATTCGGAGAAAGCCTCCTGGAGGTTTCCCACTTTCAGGTGAGAGAGGCCCAGCTTGTATCGTACTTTGGCATCCCTCGGGTCAATCTGAAGGACATTTTTATATTCAATGATCGCTTCTCTTAGCTTATTCTCCGAAAAATATTTCTCTCCCCGCTTGAGATGCCTCTCCTTTTTGGCTTCCTTACTGCAACCAACCACTGCCATAAGGCTACAAACAAAAAGGATTAAAAATAATATTCCAATCTCTTTCTTATAAGAAGAGTGCATCAGACTTACTCCTTTCTATCCTTTTGTGGAATCTTGCATATTATCCTCTTTTATAAAGACCTTATCACAAACCTAACAACTCGTCAAATTGTATCAGGTCAATTGTAGGGCATGACCCCTTATCATGCCTTTTTAAAACTTTTCACTCCTCACTCCTCACTCCTTACCTCTTACTCCTTACCCAATTTTCTAAAATATCTCGATCCAATTCCAACCCAAGCAATATAAGAATTCCAGGTTCGGGCATTGTTTCTGATAACAATGAACCCACTCCCTGGGCTAAAGCCAGGGGTTTCAGGCCTGTTGCATGTCTGATATGACCATCCACCATGTTAGGAAAATGCCGAAAAAGGCCTCCGCTTCGCTCTGAAAGGATGCCATTCATCCCCAGGCTTGAGAGCCTTGGGTTTTCTGGCATGGCTTGTAAAGCAATGGAGTATTGGAATATTATGAGTGTAATAATTTCTTAGAAAGATATTATTAAAGTTTATCGGAGATGAAATCTAATATCCTCTTGGCAATCCTTATTGCTTCGATAGCATCTTTCTTCTTGTAACTATGGGCAGGAACTCCTCCTGGAAGACCATTGGGATATCGAGTAAGGATATAAAATCGATCTAATATTATTCCAAGTGAAACAAGCTTTTTAATATCTTTATCATATTTTTTACCCCTTTCCAATAATTCAGCAACCGAATGACCAATGACCACTCTTTCACCTTTTGAATAGAGGAATGCCTTAACCGCTTTTTCAGCAGATTGCTGAGCCCAAAAACATGCAGGAGCAAAAAGTTCTCCTTTAAGGTTCCATTGGGCCGTCTTAAGATCATATTCGGCTTGCTCAAACCAGCGTTTTGATTCGTATTCGGGATTTTTCATAAATCAGTTTCCCTTCCTTAATAACAAACTCAATGAATGGATTCCTTTTTGAAATCATTCTTTGAAATTCCTCAGGGGTATAAACCAGAATATCAATCGGATAATCAGGTTTAATAATCTCTAATACCTCTTTAATGCGATTAAGAAATCTTTTCCTCGTTTTTTTGATTATAATAAGATCAATATCGCTATATTTATCATAAGACCTCTTTGCATGAGACCCAAAAAGAATAACCTTTTCAGGATTATACTTTCTTAGAGATCTTAATATCTTTTTGATTCGAGAATCCATTGAAATTTTATGATTTACTTTTCTCATAGGCCTTAATAAATGAAACGATTTCTTGTGAAAATCGTTCAAAATCCCCTAAATGGCTCGTTATTATTTCATAGAGTTCTTCAGAGGTAACGTCTCGATAAAAATGAACCAAACGATTTCTATATCCAGCCATTTTATAAAGTTCCTTGGAAAGTCTTTGGGATATAACCTCCTTTTCTCCAAGTCCCTTAGCAATCGCTTTATACTCGATTTCCTTAAAACCATAGATCTTGGAGAGGATATGCCTTCCAATATCAAATACAGCCTCGAGGCTTCTTCTCAAATAACTTTCGACAAATGGAGGATTCTTTCTATCCGAAAGGAATTCTTCTTTTGACATCTTTGAGAAAGGTCGCAATTCCTTCAGACATCCCTCTAAGTATCTTAAAAGCTCAAGGAGCCGGCTTATATTCAAATTCGAAATAACCATCTTCTATAGCCTCAATAATATCCCTATCCATCATCCTCTTTTTAAAAGCCAAATCGGCTGCCTTTTTCATTACCATCTCTTCAAAATTTTCGACCATCCTTTCATCCTCTTCATAAACCCTGATACCCTTAATAATCTCATATTGAAAGAGTGGGTTCATTTCGTGGATGAAAACGAGGTCAATATGAAAGGGATCAAAGATCTCCGAAATCTCCATATAAAGCTCTCCATAAACACGGATTAAATGTTCAGGCGGTTTTTTAAATGAGATGGCAACATCGAGATCTGAGAATCCTTCCAGGGTAACTCTTTGGCCTTCGATATAACTTTTCCCCTTTTCTGCCTGGGACCCAAAAAGATAGATTAGGTCAATTCCAAACTTTTTGGATAAATCTTTCAGGACTGACTTTAAATTTTTATCATTCATCATGTTAGCCTGTTTCCTTTTACTAATTCATCATATTTTATTAATAAAAAATTGTCAAAGGAAGAAAAGAAATCTCATTGTGGATGAAACATGCCGATTTCGATCAGTTAAACAAAAAACCCACCCTCTCTTTCGAGAAGGTGGGTTTTTTGACTTGTCTCAGTCTGAAACTTCCTTTTTAAACTCTCTCTTTTCTCCTGAACCTCTTCCTTCCAAAAACCCCTATTCCAATCAACCCCGCCCCCATAAGAAGCAACGTGGAGGGCTCTGGCACTCCCACCAAAATTAATTGATCTTGGACGTAACTTCCAGCATTTGTTAAATTTAAAACTGCTACAGGATAGGTCCAATTATTATCAGCCATGGGGTTACTAAAATTAGAAAGGACCAAATTTCTGAATTCATTTCCTGTACCTGGATCATTCCTCTCACCTTCCAGCCACCAGATCGTTGCTTGGAGGGCACCGGCATCTGCACTTCGACCTGGGCCAGCAGTATAGTCGTATACGCTCAGTTGCCCTGTTGCAAACATATAATATAACCACGCAGTGCCAATAGAAATTGGATCTCCATCTGTTCCAACTCCTCCCAAAATCGCCCTATCACTTATTGTTACATAATAAGTCCATCCCGGCGTAAAATATTCTGTCATTTCTAAGCAGAAGGTTTGAAAACTTGGGTCGTAATTTCCAATATCCCGTGTTACCCGTGTTAATGGAGAATAATAGCTCCAATACACATTTAGATCAGGACCAGTAGTGGAATCAACAATACTTAATGTAAACTCCCCGCCACTTCCATAAGAATATCCTGTTTGTTGATAGAGTCGAATTTGGTCAGCCATTGCAAATGGAATTACTACCAGTGTGGAAATAAATAACAAAAAAACCTTACCAAAACATAATTTTTTCATTTCACTTTTCCTCCTAAAGAATTTTTAATGACCTATCTCCTTTACCCTTCTCTTCATAGTGCAAGTGCTTCATTTAACATAGGTTATGTTACATACGTTAGGGAGACACCCCATAAAAATTTATTGAATTGATTAAATTACGAAATGTTATCTTTTAAACTTTCTTCTTCCAAATAGCCACGCTCCCATCAGTCCAGAACCTAAAAGCAAAAGTGTTGAAGGCTCTGGAACCGGAACGCTCTGCGCATCGTGAGAGAATGGCGCAAATTTGTTAACATCGATATTGGCACCATTATGAATAGTTGTGTTATAAAGATCAAAGTGGATGACGTATCCTCCTCCTAAATTTGAGGTGTCAACCTCAAATCTCACAAAATACATTCCACTTCCTGTGGTGGGAATTGAACCTCCTGATATCGCACGATACTGAGTATTGTATGGGGCTATCTGATTTTCTGATGAAAATTGGAATTGAAACTGTGTAAAGTATGTTTCGAAAATTCCATGAGAGGGTAAATCACCACGATCTGGTCCCAATACGGCTTCCAGCGGAGGAATTCCATAAACCATATTTTCTGTTACATTAATTGTCTGGGCACCAAAGGTAAATGATCCCAAATTATTCCCCGGTGGGGTCACCATGGGAACCAGTGCGGCTGAAATATAATAAAAATCTGCTAACATATTGGAGTCATTGGGTATCAGGTATGCATATAGGGTGAAAGTACTACCTGGCGCAATGATTGTCTGGGTTGTAGGATCATAAGTACCACCTAAAATATCAAGTTGTAATGTGGGTATAGCTGTAACATTATTAAAACTAAAAAGAGTTAAACCAGTTAAAAACAATAAAATTTTTATTTTTCTCATTATTATCCCCCTTTTTTAAGAGTAATTTATTGCAATTTATAAGCCAAATTGGTAATCAAAATGAAAATTTATTAATTAAAATCTTATTGAAATCATTGATAAATTTCACACGACCTAAGATGCATTGAAACTTATAAATTTTTAAATCTATATAAAAGTGTAAACTATTCCGACACTTTAAAATTACTGAGCAATTGGATTTCTAATAAATTGAAAAAACCTTATAAATTCAAAAAGTTGTTAATTATTCCCTTCAAAATTAAGGATGGGAACAAGTTGTAAAGTTTTCCGACAAAATGGGTTACTCGAGTTTATCGAGTTAATTGAGTTAGTTGGGTTAATTGGATTAACCACAATTCCAGTATTCCATTCTTCCATCATTCCATCATTCCCTTTATTTACTGATTCCCAACTTTTCTATTATTTCATAAAGGGCTGGCCGGCTGATGCCTAACTCCTCAGCCACTTTTGAGATATTTCCTCTATTCTTATAGATTGACCTCTCAATTAAATCCCTTTCGAGCTCTTCACGGGCTTCTTTAAGTGTTTTCCCTCTATATTTTTCAAACGGGGATTTAAGTTCCAAATCCTCTGGAGTCAACTTAGACCCTTCAGCCATGATCACTGCCCTCTTAATCCGGTTCTCAAGCTCACGAACATTCCCGGGCCAGGGATAAGATTCAATGGCATTGATGGCTTGTGGAGTAAACCCTGTCACTTTTTTCTTGTTCTCTTTTGCAAACCGACTTAAAAGGGCATTGGCTAAAACTAAAACGTCTCCCTTCCTTTCTCTTAAAGGTGGAAGAGAGACCACCACCACACCAAGACGGTAATAAAGGTCCTCTCGAAACCTCCCTTCCCTCATCGCCTCTTTAAGGTCCTTATTCGTGGCTGCAATGACTCGAACATCTACGGATATCTCTTCTCTTCCCCCCACCCTTTCGATTTTCTGTTCCTGAAGGAACCTGAGAAGTTTTACCTGAAGGGCAGGCGAAAGCTCCCCGATCTCATCGAAGAAGAGAGTTCCCCCGTTTGCCTTCTCAAATCGTCCCTTCCTCTGAATATGGGCACCTGTATAGGCCCCTTTTTCATGACCAAACAGTTCACTTTCAAGAAGGGTTTCAGGAATAGCACTGCAATTGATCACCGCAAAGGGTCCTTTACTCCTTTCACTTAAGCGATGGATCGCCCTTGCTACAAGCTCTTTTCCAGTCCCGCTTTCCCCGATAATGAGAACCGGTGCCTCTGTGGTAGCTACTTTTCGAATCGAATTAAAAATGGCCTGCATCTGAGGACTTGTTCCAATCATTCCCTCAAAGGCATCCACCTGAAGTCTTTCACGAAATTCTCGATATTCCCTTTCGAGTTCAGAAAGATAAAAAGCCCTGGAAAGAACCACTTTTAGTTCTTCGATTTGAATCGGCTTGCAGAAAAAGTCATACGCACCAAGACCAATCGCTTTCAATGCATTTGACTTCTCATCCTGACCTGTGATGATGATAATCTTGACAAAAGAATCAATTCCGGTCATTTCCTTGAGGGTTTCGAACCCTTCATCAGGTTCAGAAGGATGTGGAGGAAGCCCCAGGTCTAAAGTGACCACAGGAGGTTTTTCTTGCTCAAAAACCTCGATCGCCTTTTCCCGATTTTCAGCCAGAAAGACCTCGTAATCCTTCGCAAGCGCCCACTTCATCTGAGACGCAATCGAATAATCATCCTCAACAATGAGTAGTTTTGGCTTCATTTTTTATTGGAAAACTGGAATAATGGAATATTGGAATACTGTTTATCTGCAAATGTGTCCTTCCACTCTCCTTTTTTAAGTTTTTTCTGAAGAGACTTTATCAAACTTATAAGACCATTTTCAATTTTGTAATGAAGCTGATCTAACTTCTCATATTGCTCATCCGTTATTTGATTGGCTTGTTTAAAACTCTCATAGCAGGAATGAAATTCGCCACACGACCCAAGCGCAATGTTAAGATAATTCAAGTATTCCTTTACGCTTCGGCGACAATATCCTTCTGCAATATTCCGGTTAATGCTATGCGCTGCATCGATGGATTGAGATGCTGTTTTTCTAACCGGATATGGAAACTTTGAGAAAATTTCGCAAGCTAAAATGATACGGAATCTTGCCATACACGAAGTTTTTTAAATCCTCTATTAATATTCTTTCTTTCCATCATCTCCTTCTCCACTATCCCACTATCCCAATATCCCAATATCCCACTATTCCATTATTCCATCATTCCAATATTCCATTATTCCATCATTCCATCATTTAATCACTCCATCATTTCATCGTTCCATTTTCACGGGTAACATTACTCGAAAGGTGCTCCCTTTCCCCTCTTGACTTTCGACTTCAATCCGCCCCCCATGGGCCTCCACAATCCTTTTGCTATGAAAGAGCCCAATCCCCATTCCATGCTTCTTTGTGGTTTTAAAGGGTCGAAAAAGAGAATTCTCAATAAAGTCTTCACTCATCCCACATCCATAATCCTTTACCAAAAGGAAGATCCAGTCCCCTGCTTGTCCGGTTTGAATCTCAATAGGCTCGTGCCCTGTCGTTGCTTCTTTAGAATTAAGGATTAAATTGGTGATCACCTTTTTGATTTGTTCAGGATCAAGATTTAATTCGGGAAGAGGGTGAAGATCTTTATTTAAAGCCCCAACACCGTTAAGAGATGAAAGAGCCTCTTCTATGAGTTTATTCAAATCGATTCTCAAAGGCCTTAATTCAAATTTTTGGCTTAATAGAGATAGCTCATTACACATCTTTTTAATTTTCTCCACACTATTCGAAATAACCTCTAAAGCATCCTTCCTGAATTCAGGATTATCGAAATGGATAGGAAGGTTCATGACTGTCAAAGAGAGGGTGGATGCTAAATTTTTTAAATCATGAACCACAAAGGATGACATGGTTTGGAACGCTTCCATTTCTTTAACTTGTTCAAATTCCTCAAAAAGCTGTAGACTCAAAAGACTTCTTGCAGACTGATCCGATATGGTCTTCAATAAGTTAAAGTCCTCTATAGAAAAAGGAACCTTGGAGATTCGCTCATCTAAGGTAATAAAACCTATAAAGCTCTTTCCCGATTTTAGTGGGGTAAGCCATCTAATCTTCATCGATTCGAAAAATTTAGGATAGCTCTCTTTTAAGTTTTTTAGCCATTCCAAGTTTTTCCCCTTTATATCCACAGGCCTATCTTGTTCTTTGATTCCAGAGATCAACTCTTTTATCCCTTGGGAGGAGAAGGTTTTTAGAATCTCCCCTTCTTTTCGAAAGAAAGCGGTCGACCCACCCAATCTCAACCTATCCTTTGCCTCATCGTAAAGCCATACGGTCACTGACATGACCTCAAATGTTTCAGAGATAAACTTAGCTATAGCGTTACATAGGGCTTTAACGTTGATAAGAGAAGCCGTTGTTTGGGTAAAACCTTCCCAAACTTTTCGATAATCATAATGGGGCCTCCTTAAATGAAGGCTAATAAATTGTTTTGTCTTGACCCGTATTCTGTCTGAAAATAAAAGAATACAGAGACCTATAAAGGCAAGGAAAACCAAAAAGACCTTAAAATAAATCGACCCACCTATACTAAAAGAGCCAATTAACTGAACAATAACCCCTACACAAAGTAAATAGATCCCCGCAATTAAAATGGTAAAAGAACCATAGAGAAATGAGGGAGAGAGATAGATATCGATATCCAGTATTTTCATCCGTCGAAAAGAAGGTATTATTAATAGCCCTCCAACAATGAGACCGCCTGCATTGATACTCTCATGAGCTAAATTATAGGATTTGAAAAGAAGATAGGAACTTCCTGTATAAAATCGTATGGCTAAAATACTTCCCAATCCAAAAATTAAATATTTTATGGCCTGACGATGAAGACCGGTGGTGCCTCGGAGAATCTTTTCTAAATTCATCAATATTAAAATTATGATTAATAGATAAAAAAGATAGAAAAGATATCCTGACCACCCCAAGCGAATCACTAAGAACGAGGAGGGATCAATGACAGGTTCTCCGAGAAAAAGATTTTTTCGGAACAGAGAAGCCAAGATGAAAGGAAGAAGAAAAGAACATAGAATAAGCCAAAACATTTTCTTATAAATTTTCGATCTTCTCCTCTTGAAAAAACCAAACTAAATGTAAGCCAGATCCCAAGCCATAGGCTTGATAGGATTAATTTCCATCTACACCAATAAACAATCTTTTCGTATGATGAAAATTGGATGATCAAACCCCCGAATAGAGCCTCTAAAGAAAAAAACACCATTCCCAAAGCGAATAATCTGTGGATAAATGAACGCGTATCCTTCAAAAGGACTACGGTCACAATACCCATTGTAAACAGGGTCGCAATCAGAGAAAGAATAAAATGAAAGCTCATCTTCTTATCCCTTTCTTTCTATTTACCCATCCTGACCTGATCCTTAATCCTCTTGACATGGCCTCTCCCTAATCCTTTTACCTCACAGCCCAGTTCAAAATACCTTTGGATTCTTTCATCATCCAGGATTCCAAAGCAATCGATCACTGCAACGGGTCCGCCTGCCTGACGGACCACTTCATCAGGATCGAGATTCAGATAATGTTTATGCCTTACTGCAAAAATCACCGCATCCACTCCTGAAAGAGCCTCTCTCAGATCCTTCTCAACACGAAGCTCCTTAAGTTTCTCTTGCCCTCGGAAAAACCTCTTCAAACTTTGTGAAGAGGCGGGATATTCATCCTGTTTTTCAAACTCCCACCACTTCATTACATATGGATCGTGGACTCGCATCTCAGCCCCCATCTCGGTAAGTCTCCTTACAATGAGTTCCGATCCACTGTACCGAGTATCGCCTACATCCTCTCGATAAGAAGCTCCGAAGAGAAGGATCTCAGCGGCGGCAATAGGCCGACCCATATTCCGAAGGGCATCCCGTGTAAGCTGGGCGACATGAAGCGCTCGGGTATCATTGATGTCAATAGCGAGTGGAGTGATTTTAAAAATATCATCTTCCCACCCATGAATGTGACGATAAGCCCAGTATCCCAAAGCCCCATCCTTCGGGAGACAGTATCCACCGATCCCTGGCCCAGGGAATATAATATTGTTGTGGGTCGGACGAACTTTGATCGCATTAATGACTTTGATCAAATCTACTCCATTCCTCTCGGAAAAGAGGCTCCACTCGTCAAGAAAGGCAAGAATGGTGGCTCGAAAGCTATTCTCCACAATCTTTGCGGTCTCCGATTCAATAGGACGGTCGAGCACGGTTAAAGGATATTTTTCGGTGTTAATAATTTCGCTCAAAAACTTTACCACTCTCCGAGTGGCTTCAGGATTGACTCCACTGCAGACTCGCCAGAATTCTCTAATGCTTGCTACATAATTTCTGCCGGGCATCACTCGCTCAAAGCTATGGGCAAGGAGAGGATCACTCTGAATCCCTCTTCTTCGAAAAGCCTTCTTGATGATTGGGTAAGCAATCTGCTCAGTGGTTCCAGGAGCCACGGTGGTTTCGATCAAAATAAGAGCCTCTGGAGGGACATGTTCAGCCATAACCTCGATGGATTCCTCAAGGGCCTCCATATCAGCCCGACCCTCTCTTACATTGCCTAAAGCTTCTTTAATATAATCGCATTGAATATCAACCACTACCACATCAGCAAATTTTAGCGCCTCATAGGTATAGGTTGCCGTAAACGTCTTCTTTTCATTGACGCATCGATGAATCATAGTAACGACTTCAGGATCTTCTGAACTTACAGGAGAAAGGCCACGATTTAGCCAAGGAATCTTCCAGAAACTTCGTGGGCTTGGCCTCTGCATCCCGATAACAAACTTTGTAGGTCTTCCTTCTTTGTCTACCGTGTCAGCAATGACAGCTGCCATCACCGCCCCTACAAATCCCAAACCCATCACCACGACAATCTCTCGTCCTAACGCTTTCTGTTCTTTAACCAATTCTTGCAATCTTATAACTTCTTTTTGGTAATCCTCGGCTTCAGGCAGTCTGAATTTTTCACCCGTTGGACTCAAGGAATATTCAACCATCCGTTTCTCCTTTCTCTCCTATAAAAATATGATATATCCAATCACCCATTCCCTCTCCTTGAGGAGAGAGAATTAAGGTGAGGGGAGATTTTATGATTATTGACATCTTTTTCAAGATAAGCTTTAATTATATTGTTATTACTGCCTGAATTAGGTGTTCATCTTATTTAGATTATATTTTTATGTTGCCTCTTCGCAAAAAGTAAGGTAAGAAGCATTAAAAGTGATGGAAACAATTTTAAGAAAAAGAAGAAAAATTCTTTACCATCGACATTACCAGGAAGCCCTTAAGAGATTAGCCAAAGCTGCGGACTTTCTGTATAGAAAAGGGGCTAAGGAAGTCTATATTTTTGGTTCAATAACAGATCCTGATAAATTTACAGAATTTTCAGATATAGATTTAGCCATTTCCGGAATAGATGACGAAAAACAATTTATAATCGAAAGTGAGCTCGCTGATATATTAAAGGATTTTGAATATGACCTTCTTTTCTTAGAAGAAAAAAATATCCGCCCTGAGATCATAGAAAAAATTAAAAAGGAGGCTATTCTCTGGAAGCGCTCATAGCTGATGTCGAAAATGAATTGAAGTTTATTTTCAAGGAAATAGAAATTTTAAAAAGAAAGAAACAAAGATTAGAAGAGGAAAAAGACGCTGAAAACCGTGATTCACATATAAAGGCTATCGCTTTAACTTTACACTCCATCTATACAGGCTATGAAAAAATATTAGAGGTTTTAATAAAAGGTATAGATGGAGATCTCCCTTCCTCCATGGATTTCCATACCGCTTTAATAAAAAGAGCCTCCTACGAAATCCCTGAAGTGAGGCCCAGAATTATTTCCGAAGAGACGCTCCATGCTTTTAATATATTGAGAGGGTATAGACATCGGCTAAGAAGAATCTATACGTATTTAATTTCCCGGATTAAAGTATTGCGTCTTACTGACCTGGCTATAAAGTCCTACGATCTCTTTCAGAACGATTGGCTAATTTTCAAAAACCATTTGTTGAAGAGGGCTTAACGAAACTCTCCTGTATCAATCCATTCTTTCTTTAAAAGAGACCAAAAGTCCTCGGCCAGTCCCCGCAGGATGTATTCATAGGGCAACCAACCGTATCCCCCCTCTCCCCAATCCCTCCCCCAGGAGTTTCGAATGAGGAGAGCTCCGGTGGTCTCAATCTTTCCATATTTATTCTTAATCTTCATTTTATCATCATAACCCACTGCCACTACTGCATGTCCACCCTCTATCCTCTCCCTGGGTGAAGGAAATGGAATCTGACCATTCTTTTCTGCCTGTTCGATCGAATTATAAACCGTAAATCCGAACATGGCTGGATGGCCCTGAGCAAGATAGCTCTTTAACTTATTTAAGACCTCTTCGGGTTTTACCCGAGGAGGATCATGACGAAAATATTTAATGGCCTGATAATTCTGGGCAAAGGCATAACAAAATGCAGGAGGCTCCTGATCGAACTTCTTCCCATCATCACTATAGGGCCAGTATTCCTCAGGAGGGACACCAAATAGAACCATCGCTCCCATTGTTTTTCGAAGATAAGCCCCCGTGTCTCCCTTCATCTTCATCAAATTTCTTGTGACTTTATAGAGAAAGAGTCGGGAGGCATCGATATGACGACCAAAAGCTTTCCTTTCATAATATTCAATGACTCCTACTCCAGCATGTGCGGTACAGGAGCCAAGGTTTCCCTGGTCTTCCACGGGTGAACACCATTCTCTTAGATCCACCATGATAGGAAGTTTCTTAGCCCTTTTTCCTCTCTCTTCTCCTAAAATAGATTTTATCTCCAATGTCTCCTCTGTGTAGTCCCTAAAATCCGGATAGTCTGGAGTCCATCCCATCGCGTATCTTCGCTTTTCAAAGTCCATATCCTTCCTCCTTCAGAGTCTCTTATCGAACCCTTAAGCCATTAGCTTGTAATCCCTCACTCAGAAGTGGGGAATAAGTCCGAGAGGGGTATTGGAGAAACCCATGGTGCGGCTACCTTAAATGGTCCATATAAATCGTTTACTTTGGCTTGTTTTAATCAGAAACCTATTTCTACAATGGATCGATTCGTATTCATTAAACATATTAATTGATCCGCATTCTATGGGTTTCGGAAATACTCCTGTCGGACTTAAATTTATTTCCACCCTTCAGTGAGGGGTTACTTAGCTTTTTCTTATTTGATTGACTTTATTTTTGAAAAGGCATAAAATTTAAATAGTTTCGATATTTGGAGGTAACAAAGCAATGGAAATCGATTTTGAAAAAGAGATCAACTATATAACATCCCAAATCATCGAAAAATATAAACCAGAAAAGATTATTTTATTCGGTAGTGCTGCTCGGGGGGAACGAAATTTGGATAGTGATGCCGATTTCCTGATTATTAAAAAAGAAACACCTCATTATGGAGCTGATAGAATTAGGGAGCTTAGTCGTTTGATCGATCGAAACATTCCTATTGACCTCTTCATCTATCGTCCTGAAGAATTCGAAAAAAGACTGAAGATGGGAGACCCTTTTCTGAAATCGGTCTTGAGAGAAGGAAAAATTCTATATGGTTAATATTGAAATCATCAGCGAATGGCTCAAGAAAGCTGATGAAGATTTCCAGTTCGCTTTAGTGAACCTAAAGGAAAAAAAACCTTTTTATGCTCAGATTTGTTTCCATTTTCATCAGGTTGCTGAAAAATATTTAAAGGCCTATATTGTTGCCAATGACCTTGAATTTAGGAAGATTCATGACCTGCCCCTTCTTTTAAAGATATGTTCGCTAAAAGACCCATCCTTGGAAATATTACGCAATCCATGTGAATACCTGAACGTCTTTTATATTGAAACAAGATACCCGGTCCATTGGCCAACCAATTTTTCCTATGAAGAAGCAGAAAAAGCCTTAGAAGCAGCCGAGCAAGTTCGTTCCGTCATCAAGGAAAAGATTGAATTGTAAGATAAGAAAGAATGAGAGCATCCTAGAAATTAAATGCCTTGATGATTATGAAAAGAGCTCTATAGCCCTTTAAAGAATTTTTACTTTATCAAATCAGGTCTCTTCCTGATTTGATCGATTGCTGATTGGATGCTTTCAAAATAGTCGAATTGACATAACTGGATGGCTGTTTGAATAATCTCTTGGACGGTGATGGAATCAATTTCAACCTCCATCTCTTTGGCTATCTCAGCCCCTAATTCACCCAAAACCAGCATCCTCAAATTCTTTGGCAGAGTTAAAGCAAAAGCATACTTAATGACCAAATCCCGAAAAGTGGCTTCTGCTGAAGATAAAGTCTCCAGGTCCGTTCCATATCCATCTGACCGACCCACAAAAACCCTTCGCATGAGATCAAAATTCGTTGGGGATCAGTCTTGTCCAAATTAAGTTTTGAAGTTGAGCCCTGATTTGGTATATAAAGTTAGCAGGAAAGATAGTTAAACCAAAGGAGGGCTCAACCATGAATAAGTTTTGTAGCATATTTAGCC
>Ga0101945_1000825_pt1 | contig 40878 bp, 28 predicted proteins | sample DewCreD2012metaG_2_FD_75246 | JGI IMG/M metagenome (GOLD analysis project Ga0101945, IMG submission 75246) | Hot spring sediment bacterial and archeal communities from British Columbia, Canada, to study Microbial Dark Matter (Phase II) - Dewar... ... | reverse complement strand
CTGGTATGGCGATGACAGTTCTGGTCGGAAAGTGCCTGCTGGGGTCTATTTTGTCCGATTGGAGGCAGAAGGTTACGTAGAGATTGAAAAAGTAATCTTTCTAAGGTGATTCGGTAATTCCCGAATTGCCGAATATCCGAATTCATAATTTCGTGATAAGAGAATTTGTAAACTGGATTCTAAAAAACAAGGAAGGGTAAAAAGGGGTAAAGAAGGATAAAAAAGGGTGAAGACGTGGAACGTTTACCGTGAATGCGTAGGTAAAGAGATCCCTGATAACCCCTTATCACCCTTTATCTCCCTTTATAACCTTTGCTTGTTGGATGCACTTCCAGTGCCGATAAATTTCAGACTAACTTCATATTTCTAACCTCCATACTCACTTCCTCACCAAACAACCAATTTCCAAAAATACGATACGGGCTGCGAAACCGTCCAACGATAGAAGATCTTTAATTTACCTGTAGCGGTCGGATTTATCCCACAATGAAATAAAATTTTTTGCGATGAGCCTGTGCTGAACACATTCCCTTCGTTCCACTCAGGGTCAGTGTAAACTCCGTTGAAGTATCGCAGCGCTACATTTTTCAAAAAAATGAGGCTGAAGCCTCTGCTCCAAAGCAACACCTTGATTTTTTTAAAAATTTAGATAAACTTATATATGATAGCGGTCATTGATTTTGGTTCCCAGTACACACAATTGATTGCGCGCAGGGTGCGTGAGTGTGGTGTCTATTCTGAAATATTCAGTTGTTTTATAGACAAATTAAAAATAGAAAACCTTGAAGGCATAATTCTTTCAGGTGGTCCAGGCAGTGTATATCAGGAGAATATAAAAAGATTTCGCCATTTTTTTGAATATGATGTTCCAGTGCTCGGTATCTGTTATGGAATGCAACTGGTTGCCCATATTTTTGGCGGCAGGGTTCAGCATACCAGATGCAGGGAATATGGACCAGCAGAGATAAAGGTGCGTAAGAATATCCTGTTTGATGGTCTTCTTGATTCATTCAATGTATGGATGAGCCATGGTGATACAGTTGTCATAATTCCAGAAGGTGGAAGGATTATTGCCTCAACAGAATCTAACCCTATTGCTGGTTTTCAGTTTAAAAATCTTTATTGCCTCCAGTTCCATCCTGAGGTTAAACATACTCAGTTTGGGATGAAGATAATAAACAATTTTTTATATAAAATCTGCAGGGCAAAGAAGTCCTGGTCAATGGGAAGGTTTATATCAGAAAAGATTAGAGAGATAAGAGAGACAGTTGGTGATGAAAAGGCAATATGCGCCATAAGCGGAGGGATTGATTCAACAGTTGCAGGTATCCTCACATCAAGGGCAATCGGTAAGAATTTCGTTGGGATATTCGTTGACAATGGTTTATTAAGGTTCAATGAGTGTGAAGAGGTCGTAAAGAACTTAAAGAATAGAATCAATTTAAAGGTCATTGATGCCCGAAGCAGATTTTTAAATAGACTGAAGGGTGTAGAAGACCCTGAAAAGAAGAGAAAGATTATTGGTGAGGAGTTTATCCGTGTATTTGAAAATGAGGCAGGGAAGATTAAGGGTGTAAAATTTTTAATCCAGGGGACACTTTATCCTGATGTGATTGAATCAGGAAAAGGGATAGGACCTTCAGCAGTGATAAAGAGTCATCATAATGTTGGTGGTCTGCCTGAGAAGATGGATTTAAAAATCATTGAACCATTGAGGATGTTATTCAAAGATGAGGTGCGTGAGATTGCAAAAAGGCTCAAGATGCCGAAGGCATTTATTGAGAGAAAACCCTTTCCTGGTCCTGGGCTTGCTGTCCGTATAATAGGTCCGGTAACCGAAGAAAAACTAAAGATTCTAAGACAGGCAGATAAAATCCTTCAGGAGGAGGCAAGAAAATTAAAATTTTACAAAGATATATGGCAGATATTTGCAGTTCTATTGCCTTTAGGAAGTGTTGGTGTAATGGGTGATAAGAGGACATACGAGAGTGTCTGTGCAATAAGGGCGGTTTATAGTGAGGATGGTATGACTGCGGATTGGGTCAAATTACCTGATGAATTTTTGAGACAGGTTTCAAGAAGGATAACGAATGAAGTTAGAGGTATAAATCGGGTTGTTTATGATATTACATCTAAACCACCAGCAACGATAGAATGGGAGTGATATGTGTGGCATAATTGGTATCATTAATAAAACAAGGGCAATTGAGTTTATCTATCCTGGATTGATCGCACTCCAGCACCGTGGCCAGGATGCCGCAGGTGCGGTGACTTATGCCCAGACCTTCCATTTAAAAAAAGGGAGTGGCCTTGTTACCAATGTCTTCAATCTCAAGAATATTGCAAGGCTTGATGGAAATATTGGTATAGGGCATGTTCGGTATCCAACTATTGGCCCTGGTAGCATTGAGGATGCCCAGCCATTCGTCCTTACTATGCCCTATGGCATTGCATTAGCACACAATGGCAATTTAGTAAATTATTTTGATTTGAAGAACGAAATAATTGAAAAATATCTTCGCTATCTCAATTCAAACTGCGATGCAGAAGTGATCTTGAATATTCTTTCTATAGAACTATCAAAGATGGATTTAAAGAATTTTAATCCAGAGGTCTTATTTTCGTGTCTGAAGGGTGTCTATCATAAACTGATTGGTAGTTTTGCCGTGGTCTGTATCATTGCAGGAAAAGGGCTCCTTGCATTCAGGGATAGGAATGGAATAAAGCCACTCGTCTTTGGAAGGAATGGTGATGGATATGTATTCGCCTCAGAGAGTGTTTGCCTTGATATGCTCGGTTGTTCAGAATTCAGGGATGTAGCACCGGGTGAGGCAGTATTTATTGATACAGTCGGAAATGTATATACAAAACAGATTGTTGAAGGGAAAAAGGCAACCTGTATATTTGAATATGTCTATTTTGCAAGGCCTGATTCAATTATTGATGGTATTGGTGTATATGAGGCAAGGTTAAGACTTGGTGAGGAACTGGGCAAGGAGTGTTTGAAATATGGCATAAAACCTGATGTGGTAGTTCCGGTCCCTGATACCGCACGCGGTTCTGCCCAGATGGTTGCTGAGGTTTTAGGCGTGAAACATCGTGAAGGTTTGATAAAAAATCGCTATATTTATAGAACCTTTATTATGCCCACACAACAAGAGAGGATTGAGGCAGTAAGGATGAAATTGAATGTCATAAAATCAGAGATAAAAGACAAAAAGGTTCTGCTTATAGACGATTCAATTGTGCGTGGTAATACATCAAAAGAGATAATTAAATTAATCCGTGATGCCGGTCCAAAAGAGGTCTATTATGGTGTATATTCACCACCACTGAAATACCCTTGTGTCTATGGTATAGATATGCAGACAAGGGGTGAATTTATTGCCCGCAATAAATCAATTGAGGAAATAAAAAGATCAATCGGCGCAGATGCCCTGATATACCAGTCGGTTGAAGGCTTGTTAAGGGGTGTGGGCTCCGGAGACATCGGTTTCTGCACTGCCTGTTTTACTGGCAACTACCCAACCGAGATGTCCGAGAAATTTTTGGAAAGAATCGAGCGCGACAGAATAAGAATTCTATAACTCCTACCCCCTTGCGTAGGTGTGAGTGAAAACCCCATCCAATTTCATAACTTTTTACTCACATTTTTCAAAACCTTACCTCCACTTACGAAGTGGTGGAATACTGAGGAATTTAGAAGGCGTCGTAGTTTAATGAAATTTGTGTATCAAAATTTCCTGAACCAACCTGTCCTTTCTCGCTCCCAATGATATCTTAAATGATTAGATTAAGTTCTTGACTGTTTTCCTTATTTGAATAAAATAATCTCAGGGAGGAAATATGAAAAGAATTTTTTATCTTTTTCTTGCCTTTCTGATATGTTATTCATTTGTTTATGCACTCAGTTACATTGAGTCTTCTCAGGGTTTGGAAAATCCTGCAATGGAAGGTGGAAGAACCGAACTTGAGATTGTTGATATCAACAACGATGGCAACATTGATATTCTCTCTATCGGCGACCACGGTTCACCCTATGTAAATACCCAGGAACATGGCGTAATGGTCTGGTTTGGTAATGGCCAGGGAGTCTGGAATGTTTATCAGAATGGTGAATTCGGTTACGGTGGGATTGCAATCGGTGATGTAAATAATGATGGCCTACTTGATATCGGTTATGGTATGCATCACAATTACTCAGACAATGACTTTGGCGATTCAATAATGGAAGTAGCCCTTGGTGATGGAACTGGTCAGAACTGGACAGCCTGGGATGATGGTATCACAATTGGTGACCCAAATTCCTGGGGAATGTTCTGCACAGACTTTGCGGATGTTGACAATGATGGAGACCTTGATTTGGGTGGCAATTCATTTGGTGCAGATGACGGCATTCACATATTTATCAATCATCATGATGGCACCTGGCACCAGTCTTTTGGTTTTATCGGTGGAAATTCTACAATGGATTTTATGTTTGGTGATGTAAACAACGATGGCTTTGCTGATTTCTGTGCTGGGCACAGTTATGGTAGCATATATCTTGGTAATGGTGCCGGAGGTTTTACTCAATCTGATGGAAATCTACCACCAGGCGGCAATCTTGGACGCAGAGGTCCTTCCCTTGCAGATGTGGACAATGATGGTGATATGGATTTTGCCTTTTGTAATTCAAATGGTGGAGTTGAAGTGTGGACTTGGCAGGGAAGTAGTACCTGGCAATCTTTTTCAACCAACTTGCCCACCACCGGTCCCTATGACATAACCCAGCTCTGTGATATGAATATTGATGGTTTTGTTGATCTGTGTGCTTATGGCGATAGCACAGTCACAGTCTGGCTCGGTAATGGGTCTGGTGTCTGGACACATAATGTAACATTTCACACTCCACAGCCCGGTGGTATGAGTGCTTTAAGGGTCGGCGGTGATGCAGACCACAATGGCTATCCAGATATTGCCCTAGTCAATGATGAGGGTGATTCCTGGAATTCTGCGAATCGTGCAAGGTTCTACAAGGAATCTTCAACTCCTGAAAGTCTTTTTGTCTTTCCGGTATTTCCCAGAGGCAGACAAAAATTCTATCGCGGTTCAGTCCAGCTTATCAAATGGACCTGTGGGGTTCCATCAGGAACTGCGACCATCAAACTTGAATTATCAACGACCGGTTCAAGTGGTCCCTGGACACTGATTGCGAATAATTTGAAAAACAATTGCCGCTATCAATGGCATATTCCGCCGAATATCCAGGGTTCTGATAACTGCTACATCAGATTTACGGCGATGACCGCAAATGACACAATATCTGCATTAAATCCTTTGCCTTTCACAATATTGCCAATTGTGGGTGCTGAAGAGATTGTAGCAAAACAAAATAAGAAAACAGAAATGGTTGTGCATCCTAATCCTTCAGGAGGTAAGATATTTATCAAGTTCAGCAATCCTGGAAATAGAACCGAAATAAATGTTTATGATAATGCAGGGAATTTTATCAGGAATTTATTCCGGACAAAAGGGAACGGTGAATTTACGATTTACTGGGATAGAAAAGATTTTAAGAGGAGAATCGTTCCAGCAGGGACTTATTTCATAGAACTCAAAGATTCAGAAGGTAAAAAGATAACGCAGAAGATTGTGATAACGGATTGATATATTTTAATTAGAATAAACTTGACTTTATAAATTTTCAAAATATGCTTTATATCTTGCTCTTTAATTTCACACCATATTATTTTATTCACTATTCAGACCCACAGATTGGCAGGAATGCTTATACAGTGCCATATTGTTCACTTGCAGTCCACCAGATTATGTCTGTGAATCCACAACCTTCGTTTATAATCATCTCTGGTGATATGGCTGAAGACCAGAACAATCAAAACAATTTGATACATCAGTGGCAGATATGTGATAGTCTTTTTGACCTCTTATCAATGCCTAAGTTTTTTACCCTGGGCAACCATGATATTGGTTATGCAAGCGACACCTGCTGGAAACCTATCCGTCTTTCCCTTTACCGTAACTTCTGGGGAATAGACTATTATAGGTTTAATTATGACTCCTGTTTGTTTATTTCTTTGAATTCAACGCTCCTTGATACATACCGCGCCGTGACACAATTCTTAAATATCTGAAAGAATACAATATTTCCGGTGTATTCACAGGACATTTACACTATGATTTGCTCAATTTTTATGGTCCATCCCTGCTGATGACTGCCCTTCCAACCTGTGAGGTAAATATCAATTCCTGTGGTTACAGGGTGGTAAAGGTCTATAGAAATGGGATTGAGACCTTTGTCATTTATATTTCTGCGCCGATGGATTTTATCTCTATGGAACCGATAGTCCAGGCACAGATTCAGAGTGAGACCATATTTGTCAATACACCATTTTCATTTTACTGTAATGTTGATACAATAAATTATCCTCAGTGGCAGGGTGCAATAAAGAGATGGATATTCCGTTTAGGTGATACACTCTATACACCTTCTGGTACCTATACCTATTCTGATACAGGTAATTATCAAATCCTGTGTCAGGTTTATAAGTCACCACATTATTCTGCAATTTACCGCTTTCCTATATGTGTGCGTGAATCTGCTCATACTACCGAAAATAAATCCCAATTATTTGAGAAACTGCCTATTTTGTATAATACAATCGGTTGTGCACTATCTATCGTTTCTCCCATTGAAATGCCTTGTAGTATTTTCGGTTATTCAGTTGATGGAAGAAAATTTGATATTTTCAGGGGTGTTCTGAAAGAAGGCAGGAATGAGATTATGGTGCCAGAAGATATCAAGCCCGGGGCCTATTTTATCCAATCAAACTGCGGGGGCAGGAGCCGTTTTTATAAATTTATCTATATAAAATAGTTCAGGGAATTTTTTTGATTTTAATCACCCCTTGTATTTTTTTCTAAATTGGATATTATCTTTCTATGCAGAAATTGTTCTTCTTAGATTTGAGGAAGAAACATAGGGAGAGTTTTCTGAAGATGTTTGAGAGACTTATTGAGGTTTCAGGAGGGTTGAAGATTGTTGATAAAGACGCAATCATTGCGGTGAAAACCCATTTTGGAGAGGATGGGAATCTCAACTATGTTAGTCCGCTTTATGTGCGCAGGGTTGTTAATTTGATAAAGACTTCGGGTGGCAGGCCATTTTTAACAGACACAACAACCCTTTATTCAGGGAGAAGGTTTAAAGGCGATACCCATATTGAACTTGCAAAAGAACATGGCTTTGATTTTGCTCCGATTGTAATCGGTGATGGAATATACGGGAATGAATATGTTGAAATGAATGGTGCGAAGATAGCAAGGGTTTTTAAAAATGTAGATACGATATTCTGTATTAGCCATTTTAAAGGTCATCTACTCACTGGTTTTGGGGGGGCACTGAAAAATTTGGGAATGGGTTGTGCCTCAAAGGGTGGAAAATTGTATTTGCATTCTCGCTCCTGTCCTTATGTTGAAAAAGAAAAATGCAATTTCTGCCTTAAGTGTTTTGACTATTGTGCATATAATGCGATTGAAAAAGAGAAAAAAACAGTTCAGATAAATCATAATAAATGTAGTGGCTGTGCTGGTTGTATGTCTATCTGCCCGCAGCGGGCGATTAGATTTTCCTGGAGTGCAGCCTCGGATGAGGTCCAGAAAGGCATTGCTGATTATTCAGCCAATTTGATAAAAAATAAAAAGATCTTTTATTTGAATTTTCTCATAAATATCACGCCTGATTGTGATTGTCTCACTACATCTGAACCACCAATCTGCCCTGATGTAGGTATTCTCGCAGGATTTGATCCGGTCGCAATTGACCGGGCTTCTTATGATATGGTGAAAAATGATATTGATAAATTGCGTCCGGATATAGATTCTCAGGTTCAGTTATATTATGGGGAGAAATTTGGTGCTGGGGAGTGTAATTATGAGATCAAAAGTATATGAACTCAAGAAAAAAATTAAAGACCTTGAAACCTTGATTGATGCGTCGCTCGTATTTTCTTCGACCCTTGATATTGATGCCTTATTAAATATTATACTTCAGAAGGCAGAAGAACTTATGGATGCTGAGGCATCAAGTGTATTTCGTATTGACGAAGAAAAAAATGAACTATATTTTATCACTGCCCGGGGCGAGAAAGGTAAGGAGGTAAAAGAAATCCGCATTCCAATGGGAAAGGGTATTGTTGGTTGGGTTGCCCAGCACAAAAAACCGTTGCTCGTTCCTGATGTTACAAAGGATCCGCGCTGGTTCAGCGGTGTTGATAAAAAGACAAAATTCGTAACCCGTTCAATCCTTGCGGTGCCGCTTATGGTAAAGGGAAGGATAATAGGTGTTGCCGAAGTGTTAAACAAAAGAGGAAATAAGAAGTTTAATGAAGATGATTTAGAAATGTATCTGGCACTTGCCAACCAGATGGCTATCGCGATTGAAAATGCATCTCTGTATAAAGAGCTGGATGAATTATTTATATCTTCGATCCGGGCAATAGTTGAGGCAATCGATGCGAAAGATCCCTATACAAAAGGACATTCAGCCCGCGTCGTGGAATATGCATTAGTGATTGGAGAGGGGATAGAACTTGATAAAGAAACATTGAAGGATCTTGAGTTATCAGCAGTTTTACACGATGTGGGGAAGATTGGTATTCCGGATCGCATACTTTCTAAACCCGGACTCTTGAGTGAAGAAGAATATGCTTATATGAAACGTCATCCTGAATTTGGGGCAGAAATTGTTGAACCAATTAAGAAACTGAAAAACCTTGTTCCCAATATTCTGCACCACCATGAGAAATATGATGGAACCGGTTATCCAATGGGGTTGAAGGGGGATAAAATTCCGCTTGGTGCAAGGATTATTGCAATTGCTGATTCATTTGATGCTATGACATCAGACCGTCCATACCGTCCGAGAATGGATATTAATGTTGCACTTGGTGAGATAAAAAAGAATCGTAAGACCCAGTTTGACCCTGAACTTGCGGATGTTTTTGTTAAGAAATATGGGCAACAATTCAAATGAATAGAGTTGTAAAAGATATTTTGATTGCGATCACCGTTGTTGTCGTCGTTAATGTCGTCTGTATTTATAAACCCTTTTATCAACCTTTTGAACAGAAGATTTATGATTTAAAATACCGTATCAGGATTTCAGAAAGTCGTTTGGAAGATATCGTGGTCATTGATATTGATGAGGTCAGTTTAGAAAAACTGGGTCGTTATCAGAACTGGCCCAGGGCGTATTTTGCAGAAGTAATTGATTATCTGAATTCAGCAAAATTAATTGGTATTGATATATTTTTCGGTGAATCTGACACATTGCCCATATATGCGCGGAAATACTATGAAAAACCAGATTTTGATTCAATCTTAAAGCGTGTAATGTTGAATAATAAAAATGTTATTCTCGTTTCCTCATTGAGCAAAAAATCTATCTTTGATGATATATGTCCAACTGGTATCGGCGAGGTGATTGCTGATGAAGATGGGGTTGTGCGAAATGGTTTTCAAAAAGTAAATCAAATTCCAACATTTGCATATCAAATTGCCCGGCAAATAAATAGGAATTTTTCTGATGATAAATTTTTAATTTATTATCTTGGTTTCGAATCATTCCGCAGGATATCATTCAGCGATGTATATTTACAAAGAATTCCCAGGGAATATTTTACAGATAAAATCGTGCTCATTGGTGGCACTGCACCCGGTCTATTTGATTATCATTCTGTTCCCTTCAGCAGACACTTTCCGGGAATCTTGATACAGGCTAATCTGGTCAATTGTTTTATCAAAGACTTAAAAATAAATCATTTTCCCTATCAATTTATTCTGCTAATAATGTTATTTTTCTCTCTAATCATTGCACTTTTTACGAGTTATCATTCAACACGGATATATGTGATTGTATATGTGATTAGTTTTCTGGCAATCTTTATTCTTTCAATTATTCTTTTTTATAACAACATAGAATTCGGGTTCATCCGTATTTATTATTCATTGATTTTGACAATTGTAGTATCGTTAATATATCGGTATCGATTTGAAGAAAAAGAAAAACGCCGCTTGAAATCAATTTTTTCAAAATATTATTCTCGGGAACTTTTAGATAAAGTTATAAAAGAGCCACCAAGACTCGGTGGGGAAAGGGTTTTTTGCACAGTTATTTTTGCAGATATCAGAAATTTCACTCCTTATACTGAAAAATCAACACCTGAGGAAGTCGCAAAATCGTTGAATAGATTTCTCACGGAAATGGTGATGGTTGTATTTAAATACCAGGGTAGAATTGATAAATTTATTGGTGATTGTGTAATGGCGGTTTTTGGTCATCCGGTCAAATTAAAAAATTCGGCATTGAATGCCTGTCTCTGTGCACGGGAGATGGTTAAAAGGGCTGAGGAACTTGGATTTAAGATCGGAATTGGCATAAATTCGGGTGAGGTTGTGAGTGGAAACTTCGGTTCGCCGATGAGGATGGAATACACGGTCATTGGTGATGCAGTCAATCTTGCTTCAAGACTTGAGGGGTTGACTAAAGAATTTGGTGTTAATATAATAATTGGTGAAGAAACTTATAAAATGGTTTCATCGCATCCTACAATTGAACTCCATTTCAAGGAAATGGGCAGGGTGAAGGTAAAGGGTAAAGAAGAAGAAATTATGGTTTATGAGTTGGTATCTTAAAAATGTAGTAATAAATATTGCGCGCAATGGAAAGCAAAATACAATCTGGTAAGCGGGTTTCTATTATAGAAGGCATATTTGCCCAGTTCCATATCACCCTCACCGGCGGTATGTTTCTCACCTCATTCGCATTATTTTTAAATGCCAATCCATTTCAGATCGGTATTCTGACTGCAATTCCTTCAATCCTTGCTGGTGTAGGATTTTTCGCTGCCTATATCGCCAACATAATTGGAAAAAGAAGATCACCCTGCGTTCTTACCGCATTGATTGGTAGGGGGCTATTTATATTCTTTGTCATTGCACTTATTTTTAATATTCGTATCAGTATAAATACATTTTTCGTTATAATCTTTTTATTTAATCTCCTTTTGAATTTTTCTGGTAATCTCTGGCTCTCCTGGATGAGTGATTTAATCCCCAAAGAAGAGAGGGGTAGATATTTTGGGATCAGAACAACGATAATAAGTGCAGTGGGAATGGTTGTAAATTATATTGGTGGAAAGGTTCTTGATTTTTTTGCGCCGCATTACTCATTTATTATAATATTTTCTACTGCCGTTTTATTTTCTACACTTTCGGGCATTACTCTATCATTCCAGCCTGAAACAGGTTTTGAAAAGAGGGTTATACATTTCAAAGATGTTTTTTTAAAACCCCTGAAAGACAGCAATTTTGTTGCACTGATAAAATTTGTATCATTTTGGTATCTCTTTGCCGGTATCGCAGCACCGTTCTGGGTTGTCCATATGATAAAAAATTTAAAAATGACATATTCAACGATTGCGATTTATGGAATTATTGCGGGTATCGCAAGTCTGGTTTTCCAGTTATTCTGGGGAAAATTGATTGATCGTGTAAGGTCAAAGCCGATTTTAACAATAAATTTTGTCGGAATTACATTTTTGCCCATCATCTGGCTCTTTGCCCGTCAGGATTTTATCCTGCCGATATGGTTTGACGCATTTTTAAGCGGTTTATTCTGGTGTGGAATAAATTTAAGCCTTTTTAATATTTTACTGAGTTTAACCGAAGAAAAGGAATTGAAGGAATCTTATTTTGCGGTTTTTTCTACAATAACAGGTATATGTGGTTTTTTGTCTTCGCTTTTAGGTGGTTTGATTGCCCAGTTGCTGGAAAAATTTAGATTTGAATTTCTTGGGCAGACATTTGTCAATTTTCATATTCTCTTTATCGGAACTTCATTTTTTAGATTTTTGAGCATATTCCTTTTGAAAAAAGTCCGCGAAAAAGAGGCATATCCTACATTCCAGGCGCTTCAACTCATTGGTGATTATGCAGTGAGAAGGCTCAATGAGAACAAGGATTTGCTTCTGAATATACTCCGATTCACTAAATAGAACCTTCACCTTGACATTTCAATTTGGCTGACTAAAATTAGGGTGTGAAAATTGATATTGGAATTTATTATGGACCGATTGACCTCCTCGTTTACCTTGTAAGAAAGAAAGAGGTGGATATTTTTGATATTCCAATTGCGCAGGTGGCCGAGGAATATCTTGATTATATAAGAAGGATTGAGCGTGAAGACCTTGAAGATGCAGCAGATTTTCTATTAATGGCAGCGATATTGGTAAGGTTGAAGGTTCGCTCCCTTTTACCCCGTACCCCTGAGGATGAAGAAGAAACAAAACCCATTACCCTGATGCAGATTATTGAAGAGTATAAAAAATACAAGGAGATTGCGCGGTATTTTGGCGAGATGGAAACCCAATCAAGTAAACAATTTCCGAGATTTGCAAAGGTGGAACCAACAACCGTGCTTGAAGAAGGGGATCTAACGAGTCTTATCCTGGCATTCAAAAGTTTTAAACCGTCCGAGAAAGAAGCAGTATTGATAAAAAGGCAATTGATTCCCATTGAAAGGGTTATTGAAGATTTGACTCAGGTTCTTGAAAAAAATGAAAAGATAAATTTTTTGAAATTCCTTCAGGAGAAAAAGAATACATCTATAGCGGTATCTTACTTTTTTGGTATGCTACAAACAGTAAAAGAAGGACTGGCAGGTGTAGAACAGCAAGAGACATTTGGCGAAATATACCTTTATAAGAGGACTCAAGAGGGGTAAAAAGCGTGAAAAATGCGTAAGCAAGAGTGAATAATGAATGGAGTAAATAAATTTATATTTTTGTTTTTTTTATTAGTATCAATTTTACTTGCCTATGCACCAGAGGATTCAAATTATCAATATCTTCTTGATAAACAACTTGCCCATTATTTTCAGTCCTGGGAAATTGTTTTCGATTCAACAAAGAATGGCATGCGAACAAGTCAGGGTTGTCTTGATCTATTAAACTGGTATATCAATCTTGAATTACGCTATGAGGCATATCTATCAAAAATTCTCGGCATTCGTTACCAGAATCATTTTATTGGTGATTACAATGTTCATATATCAAACCATTATTTTCAACCTTTTTTTCAATTAAAAGAGAATGCGCGATTATTTTTATCCATAACAACCCATTATTATAAAGGTGAGGATGAAATAGGAATTGGGTATTTTGTTGGAAAGGATTATTTAAATTTTCTTGAGGTTTTTTCCCTGGTTGAAAATTTTGATAGAAATTTTTCACTGCAGGCGACTGCTGCTGGACCGGATAAGATTATCTACAAAAATTTTATGTACCCGGTAAAATTAAAATTAACTTATAATAGAAATTGGTCTAAAGGAAGGTTCAGAACTGAAATCTTATTTGGTAAAAAATACCGTCTTGAGTCTACTGATGAACCTCCAACATATCGGGAAGAAGGGTATTCACATACCTGGTATATACGTTTCTGGCAGGATTTCAGAAGATTCCGATTTGGCTTTCTCAATGAGTTAAAATGGTCATTAAAAGATACCCAGAATTCGGGATTGAATATCCGTGAAAAAATATTTGATGATATGCCCGAATTGCAATTCACCTATCGACTAAATGAAAAATGGATACCGAATTTGTATCTAAATTATAATTACAAGAATGAAGAGGATACACTTTTTTATGAAAGGAATGTCTTTGCCTATCTCGTAGATTTTGAATTTTATCCAGATGGAAATTTTGTGTGGCATTTTGGCACTCAGAGAAATTTTTATCAAAACAACCTGGGACACAAAATAAAGGAGAGGCGAATCAATTTAGGATTGGAATATCGCTATAAAAATCTTTGGTTCTATCTGGTTGAGGCTATGGAGGGTGATTTTCCAACCCCTAAATATCTGCATAATCATACCTATTTACAATTAATGTTAATCTTTTAGTGGATTTTTTTTACAATTTTATTTTTTACTTGACAAACTGAATTTTTTATATAAAATAGTATTATGTTTATAAATATACTATTATTGGTTTGCTTTAGTTCAGAACCTTCAATTTATCGTATTGAACCTGGAGATGTTCTGGAGGTTGTAATTCTTGGACAGGAAGAATTATCAAGGGATTTGCTTGTTATGCATAATGGAAATATTACATTTCCGCTAATTGGAGACATAAGGGTGGCGGGGCTCACGACAAATGAGGTTGCGGATACAATTGTCAGCCTTTTAAAGAAATATTTTGTTCAGCCACTTGTCTCAGTTATTCTTAAGGGTCCAATTATCTCAACAGTTGCAGTCTATGGCGAGGTGATAAAACCAGGCACAGTCCAGTACCAGAGGGGTCTTAGAATCAGTGATTATGTTGCACTTGCAGGAGGTCCTACGGATCGTGCGAATTTAAAAAAAGTAAAGGTTGTGCGTAACACAGAATCAGGAGTGAAGGTATATACCATTAATCTGGGCAATATTTTGAAAAAGGGGATTGAAAAGGAAAATTTTGAACTCAAGGCAGGGGACTGGATTTATATTGGAAAAAAATTTATGGTTAACTGGGGAACGGTATTACAATTTGCAACATTGACCCTGACCGCAGTTAATCTATATGTGACGATTGAAAGGTTAAAATAATGAATAATTCTGAAACACCAGACTATTATCTTGAGCAGGAGAAACCGATAAATTTACAGGATTTATGGGTAAAATTCTTGCGCCGAAGAAAATTGTTTTTTATCTTCGCAATCCCTGTATTTCTCGGGATACTCATCTTCAGACTTTCAAGGCCATATACAGCTATTTACCTCTCAAGTTTTGACCTTGGTGTTGCAGAAAACCGCGCTGTAGAAGGATTTTTTACGGGTATATCTGAAACACCAACGGTTCAGATTGGCACGGTTACTCAGCGCCTTATTGCAAATCTTTTAAGTGTAAAGATCGCAGAGCAGGTTGTCGATACCTTAAAACTATATGCATTTTTAAAAGAAGGTAATACAGATTTACAGTTAGGTATTCAATTAAAATCTAATTTTGAACAACCACTGGGACCGTATCAATTGAAAATAACGGAAAATGGATTTGGCTTAAAACTGGATGGCGAAGTTATTCAACGAAATTATGGAGAATTCATAAATCTCGGACCATTGGAATTTACAATTCCCCAGGAACAAAACCTGATTCTTGGAAGGTCCTATTCTATTACATTTTATCCGAGAAGTAAAATGGCACTTGCTTTGAGAAATTCAATCTCGGTTAAGGTTCTTGAAGCAGATAAAGTAGAACGAGCAGGTGACCGTTCTGGGGTTCCAATATCTGGTGAAGGAGCTACCAAGAAGATGGTATCGGCAAAGACAATATTCCCGGGAATGAATATCCTCGGAATCCTTCGTATTGAACTTTACTGGGGTAATCGAGAACAGGCACTTCGCATTGCCCGGGCATTGTCCGAGATTCTGGTGAAGGAGAATATTCAAGAAAAGAGTCTTCAGTTTGTTCAGTCTCGAGAGTTCATTGAGTCTCAATTAGCATTTTATCAGAAACGTTTAAATGAACTTGAGGAGCAGATAAAGAATTTCAAAGAAGTAAAAAAGATTGCTGACCTGAAGGCATCGACCCAGGCATTGATAAACCAGGTATCCACGCTTGAGACACGGAAGAATCAACTGGAGATTGAAGAAAAAATCTTAAATGATATAAATAAATATTTGCTCAGCGATACTTTAAATCAGGAGGCACCGGTAAACATTGCTACAGCAATGATTTCTGATCAGGGCATTCAACAACTGTATGCACAACTTGTCCAGGCAGATGCTGAATTGAAGGGGATATTAAAGGAATATTCAACAAAGCATCCTAAGTATGCTGAGCTGAAGGCAAAATACGATGGATTTAAGGAACAACTAAAAGATGAAATTGCCAAGCGTGTATCCACGATAAAAACCGATATTCAGGGTGTTACCAATCAGATAAGGAATCTCCAGTTGAAACTTGAAAACATTCCTTCGGATGAAATAAGTCTGGCAAGGCTGGAGAGGGATAGGGAAACAGCAGAAAAATTATATACCTTCTTTTCAGAAAAACTCGAAGAGACGCGTGTCCAGGAAGCAGGGGTAACTTCCGATATAAAACTTATCAATCCACCTTTTGTTTCAGGTAGCCCTGTAAATCCACGCCGTGGTTTACTCACATTATTTTTGTCTGTGTTTTTTGCTATTCTTGTTGGCACCGCAGTTGTATTCGTTGCCGAATATTTTGATAATACAGTAAAAGACCCGAATACGATAAAAGACAAACTAAATCTTGCAGTCTATGGAACAATACCAGGACTTCTTGAAAATGATAAAAGAAATTTAAAACCTGAGTTGAGTTTTGATTATTTGAAGAAATCTCTACAGCTATTTTTGGGATTCAATAGTGGAGACCATAAAACCAGCCAGTTAAAGGTTGTCAGTGACCGCTCCAGTGCTGAATTTGAGGCATTTCGCAAACTTGCTGTCCACCTTGAATTTGCCCATCCTGAAAAAGAATACAAGACAATTTATGTAACTTCTTCTGGACCTGAGGAGGGCAAAACATTTGTATCTTTGAATCTCGGTTATGTTTTTGCTACAAAAGGCAAGAAGACTTTATTGATTGATACCGATTTTCGTAAAAAACGAGGGATGCTTACCCATATTACAAGATTGAAGAAAGAAAAAGGAATATTTGATGTGTTGAAAGAAGAGATAGAATTACAGGATGCGATTATACCTTTTAGTGATATCGCTAATATTGAAGGTGAAGAGGTAAAGAATAAAATGGAATTCCCGGATAATATGCCCTTATTTTTATTACCTATCGGAAATGTTCCTGCCAATCCATTTATCTTCCTGGAGTCAGAAAAAATGCGCCAGATACTTGAAAAATTGAAGAGTCAGTATGATTATGTGTTAATTGATGGGTTGCCCATTCTATTATTTGCAGACGCAACATATCTTGCGCGCTATTGCGATGGTGTTTTATTGACAACAATGTATAATAAAACCAGTCTAAAAGAACTGGAAAACAGCAAAGAAATTTTAAGTTCAGCGCGTGCCGACATAGTTGGTGTTGTTATTAATGGTGCACCTTTAAAATCCGGGAGTTATTACTATCACTATTACTATAAATACTATTCAAAATATTATAAAGAGAGTAAATAATTAGAATATCTTTTGTGATAAATTAAGGATGAGGATAAGATTTATTTTCTGGAGGATTAAATAAAATTATAAAAGGAGGATTTATGAATCGTATATTTGCTCTATTTTTGTCCTTTGTTTTTTGCTTTTTTATCTCTTGTGCGATATTCACCTCTTCAGGATTGGTAGAAGTCGGTTCTATTTATGGTTTTGTAAATGATGAAGAATACGAACCAGTTGAAGGGGTTGAGGTATCGGTTGCAGGAGAGGGAGGGATGATTACTTATACAAATTCAGCAGGCTATTATATACTTCAAGATTTGCCCCCGGGTGATTTGAATCTGATATTTTCCCGCTCGGGTTTTGAATCAAAGACGATTTTGTGTAAGGTGGAAGCAGGAAAGAAGTTAGAACTTGACCAGATTTTGAAAAGGATTGGTATAAAAACCGGGAGTATCAGGGGGATAATTGCCGATTACATAACGAATGAGCCACTTGTTGCTGAAGTTACAATAATAGAGCTGAATCGCACCGCGACCTCAGATAAAAACGGATTTTTTGAATTTGATAATGTTCCTGCTGGTTTTATCTATTAAAAGTGCAGGCACTTAATTATGTTACATCCCAGACCGATATTAAGGTTGAATCCGGCAAATCTATAGATCAGATGATTAGAATATTTCGTGAAGGTTCCAGCATAATACTACACGGTGTTGAATTTGAATTCAATAGTGCAAAATTGAAACCAGAGTCATATCCAGTTCTTGATGATGCGGCAAGAATACTGACGATGCATCCGGAGATAGATGTGGAAGTCCAGGGCCATACTGATGATATTGGTTCAGATGCATATAATCTAAGATTATCCCAGAAAAGGGCAGAGGCAGTAAGGGATTATTTAATCGATGTCCATATGATTGAGCCAGTTCGTTTAATTCCGGTTGGATATGGTGAAAGGAGACCGATCGCAGATAATTCAACTGAAGAAGGGAGACAGAAAAACCGCAGGGTTGAGTTTTTGATTCTAAAGGAGAAAGAATAAATATAGATGGATATGGAGATATTTAATGAGATGCCCAAAATGTAGTCGAGAGATTTCAGAAGGGATACAATTCTGCCCGTATTGTGGTTTTAAAATCAACCAGGCAATTGTTGAAAAGACTGGTTTTGAATGGAAGTCAAGTTTTGAAATTTTAGGGATCCCTTTTATCCATATTGCACTCGGAAAGGATGCCGGTGGTAGACTTAGAGTTGCAAAGGGCATTATTGCCATTGGTCAATGTGGTATTGGTTTAATAACAGTTGCCCAGTTCGGGATTGGACTAATATTTGGGCTCGGGCAGTTTATGTTTGGTTTAATAACGATTGCACAATTTGCGATCGGTATTCTTTTTGGACTTGGACAGTTCGCCACTGGTTATGTAGTGATTGGGCAGTTTGCCTTAGGCTGGTATGCTCTGTGTCAATTTGGCTTTGCGAAATACATCTGGTCAACTAAGATAAAAGACCCCCGGGCAATTGAATTCTTTCTCCATTTTTGGGAAAGAATTTCAGGGTTGTTCCACTGAATATTTAGAACTGTTCTTGACTGATATGTAGCTTATGTCTCAGCCTGGGTTCCAAGTTTTACATCATTTACCGCACTGGCAACGACATAAATCCTGATATTATTGCTTTCAGGGTCTGCGGGAAGAACAAAGAATCCTTTTCTGGTTTTGTTGTAGCCCAATGTTGCACCATATATCACCTCGTTATCCTTAAAAGTAACCTTTATCTTCATACCACGAAAAGTAACGGGGTCGATCTTACCAAATCCTTTTGCCTCCTGATAATCTTTGTTGCCTTCGTATGATTTAACGAAGAATACTGCCTTTAACAATTCGGTTTGTATCTCTTCAATATGTCCATCCTGATGAATGAGATGGAATTTTGGTTTTTCAGCAACGAAATCATGGGTCATTCCTTTTACTATTCTTCCATTCTTATAATGGAGAACAACACGATTGGCTTCAGTTTTTTGTTCCATAACTATAATATATTCGGAATTAATAAAAAGTCAAGCCCAGAAACCGGTTCTATAACACTATTGATTTTATCCATAATTTGCGTAAACTATTCAAACGGTTCAAAGGGGGTATGATGAGAAGATTTTTCATTATAACAATTATCTTTTTAAGTATTTTATATATTTCCTGTCCAAAAAAAGAGAAAAACGGTATTGATATCACAACCCAGCAAACACTTCAGGGTGAGAAGATTCCATTAAGGATTACCCATATCTCACCATCAGGTTTAGTCGAGGGTGAACTTGAGACATTCAAAATCCTCGTTGGTTTCAATCAGGCAATGATACCGCTTCGGGCAATACCAAGGGATGAGACCGAGGGTCCATTAGAATTCAACCCACCCATTAAAGGAAAATATCGCTGGCTCGGCTCAAGGACACTTACATTCATACCTTCAGATACGCTCCAGCCTGCAACTGAATTTACCGTTACCTTAAGAAAAGATAAGATTCAGTCCCTTACCGGGATGCGACTTGAAAAGGATACTACCTGGAAATTTGAAAGTATAAGACCAACCCTTATCAGTTCCAAACCATATCAGGGTTCAAACCATATTGAACCACAATCGCCCATTTATCTATATTTCAATCTTGAAATGGCACCGAACAGGATCGGTGACAGGATAAAGATATTCGCCAACTATGGACAACCTTCTTATGTCTATTGCGGTCAAAAAGAACCAAAGAATGGACCATATAAAGAAGAAATTCCATTCAGTATCAGACAGTTACAGGATAATGAAAAAAAGGATTGGCCATTAAAGGATTGGGATAATAACAAAACACTTGTCCTCGTTCCAATGAGGTCATTGCCCCAGGAGGCATTGATTGAGGTATATATATATCCAGGCTTGCTTGCAAAGACAGGAAATCTTGGCACAAATCTTGAACGGATCCTGTCATTCAACACATACAATTATCTTTCAATTTTGAATTACACAGAACAAATTCCGGGTGGTTATCCTTTGAGTCTATGTTTCTCAAATCCAGTTACCTGTAGTGAGATAATAAAAAATATTTCTTTTAGCCCACCACTTGATTCCATACCTGAACATTATAAACAGAAGACATACCCGGAAAGCCGTATATATCTATATCTTCCGTTTAGATTGAATTCAACATATCTTGTAAAGATTTCAAAGAACTTGAAAGATAAATTTGGCAATACCCTGGATAAGGATTATGAATTTACTCTAAAGGTCGGTGATTATATTCCATTTGCGGAGATCCCTGTAGGGATAAATATTGTTGAAAAACACAGCGATTTGAGATTTCCCGCAACCTTTATCAATGTTGATAGTGTATATCTTGAAATGGGGCTTGTGAGCCTTGAACAGGCAATTCCATTCTTGAATGAAAAAAGAATTTTTAACTATTATGAAAGATTCAACTCACCTGGTCTGTTCAATATCTCAAAGTTATGGCAGGTTGATTCTTACAAAAAATACCGGAATCAGAGGATAAGATTTCCCATTGAATTGAAAGAAGCACTGGCCGAAAAAAAGGCAGGGCTTGTCTTTATCCAGTTTGATAACTTTGGCAAGTATGGTGATAATAGCAGTTATCGCTATCTAAAGGCCTTCTGTGAGGTAAATGACCTCGGTGTGACCTGGAAGTATTCGCCTGAAAATAATCTTGTTTGGATAACTTCTTTGAATAATAGCGCACCTGTAGCAAATGCCCTTGTTCAGTTCCGCAATGATAAGAATCAAATCCTAACACAGGGCTATACCGATGCAAAAGGGTTTGCAGAACTGCCAGGCTGGGCAGAATTGAGAATGTCACAGGAACAACAAACCTATGAATATGAGAGTGAATATGAAATGGAATCATATACAAGTTATTATGAACCTGAGTTTTGGATTACGGTTTCAAAAGGAGAAGATGTTGCAGTCTATTCAAACAGATGGAATTTTGGTATCGACCCCTGGCGTTTTGATATTTCTTATGCCTGGAGTATCAGGTCTGAAGAATATTGTTGTTATATCTTTACTGAAAAGGGGGTATACAAAAATGGGGAAACTGCTCATATAAAGGGAATTCTGCGTAAGAAAAGAAGGGGTGAGTTGATACTGCCGGATTTAGCAAAGGTTAATTTCATTGTGAAAAATTCAAGGGATGAGACAATTATCAATGATACAATCTCGGTCAATCAGTATGGTTCTTTTTTCCGGGATGTTTATATACCTGATGATGCTCCGACCGGTTACTACTCAATCTATGTTTATCTGCCAAAGAAGGATTACAATTTTTATCATTCATTCCGGGTTGAGGCATATAGACCAGCTGAATTTGAGGTAAAGACATTTGCTGAGAGAGACACATTCATTGCTGGTGACCAATTTAAAGGATGGGTAGAAGGTCGGTATCTCTTTGGTATGCCTATGGTAAATGCCGATATAGAATGGGTCTTATACAAAGATTATTACTACTTCAGTCTGCCTAAATATAAAGGATACAGTTTCAGTGCTGGTTATGATTATGATATTCGTGGTGTCCTTGGTTCAGGCAGGGGCAAACTTAATAATCATGGTAAATTATCAGTTGTAACAAAACTGCAATTTCGGGATATAAAGATGCCTTCTATCATTACCCTTGAAGGAACTGTGGTTGCGCCGAATAAACAAACCTTATCAGGAAGACAGAACTGGCTTGTATTTCCGGCAAATTTGCTCATTGGTATAAAGTCCACCAAATATCTATACACAATGAATGAGCCGGTTGAGTTGAGTTTGATAACAATAAAGCCTTCAGGCGAAAAAGTTGGTAATAAAAAAATTGAATTAAAATTTGTAAAGGCGGAGTGGAAATCAATCAAAAAGGCAAGGCTGGGTGGAAGATATGAATGGGTTTCAGAATATGCTGAAACCGAGATAAAAAAAGAACAGGTGATAAGCCGGCTTGATTCAACAGTTGTAAAATTCAACCCGGACAAACCTGGTTATTATTATGTTGAAGCAGTTGCAAAGGATGAAAAAGGAAGACAATCTTTTAATAAGGCATATTTCTATGTTGCAGGAAGGGGTTATGCAGGCTGGCAGATGAGGGATGATGATATAATTGAACTCGTTGCAGATAAAGATATATATCAGATTGGTGATACAGCAAGGATTCTCGTAAAATCGCCTTATGATTCAGCAAATGCATTGATAACTGTGGAACGCGAATTGATTTTGAGGAAATCTACAAAGAAATTGAGGGGCAATGCAGATTATATAGAGATCCCCATAAAGGCCATTGACCTTCCGAATGTATATGTCTGTGTAATGCTTTTACGCGGCAGGGTTGAAGACCTTTCCTGGGATGAAGAGAAACAGGAAGATTTAGGCAAGCCCCAGTTCAAAATAGGCTATGTGAATCTTAAGGTTGATGCAAAAGAAAAACATCTTGTGTTAAAGACCCATTCTGATAAATTAGAATACCGTCCAAGGGATAGTGTTACAGTATTTTATGAGGTAAAAGATTATCTCAATAGACCTGTGAAGAATTGTGAGTTGAGTCTGTTTGTGGTAGACCTCGGTGTGCTCAACCTGATTGCCTTTAAAACGCCTGAACCATTTGACTATTTCTATGGCACAAGGCCACTTGCAGTAAAGACGATAGAATCAAGGTTGAACATTCTTGGTGAGCGGAGTTATGGAGAAAAGGGTGAGGAAAGGGGTGGTGGCGGTGCTGGTGAAGGGATTCCATATCGGGAAAAATTTATTTCAACGGTCTATTACAAGGGTGATTTAAAGACCGATGAAACAGGCAAGGGCAAAGTAAAATTTGTTCTGCCTGATAATCTCACAAAATTCAGGATTATGCTCGTTGCCCAGACAAAGAATAGTGAGTTCGGTTCTGCTGAATCTACATTTGTGGTAAATCTGCCATTTATAGTCTCTGGTTCAATTCCGAGATTCTGCAGGATTGGAGATAAATTTTCTGCCGGCGTTGTGCTCCACAATCGAACAAATACTGAAAATAATGCAGTTGTAGAATGTAATATTGAGGGATTGAAAATTGTTGGAGAAAATAGGAAAAGTGTGGTGTTAGGACCGAATACAAGTAAAGAGGTTCTTTTTGATTTTATCGCAGAAAAAACTGGAAACGGAGTCTTTAAGTTCAATGCGAATATGGGCGGTGAAAAAGATGCTTTAAAACTTTCCATTCCAGTAAAATCACCACCATTTATTGAAGCCGTGGCAACCTTTTCTTCTACTACTGATTCAACACTTGAAGGAATCATTGTGCCGGAAAATATCTATGAAAATACCGGTGGACTTGAAATATCGTTATCTTCTTCTATCCTCGCCGGAATGAAGCAGGGCATTGAACACCTGCTCGATTATCCCTATGGATGCCTTGAACAGAGATTATCCAGGATTCTGCCCTTGATCGTAGGCGAAGATATTATAAATCAATTCAAGCTTGCGCCGGTGACTGGTAAAGAATTAAGGGATTCGGTCCAGAAGGTGCTTGATGAAGTGTTACAGTACCAGACATATACGGGCGGATTTTTGTATTTTAAAGAAAGTTGCTGTCCCTGTCCATACCTTTCAGCATACACGATGTTCGTATTAAAGAGGGCACATAATGCGGGATACAGGATTGACCAGAAGGTTGTTGAAAAAGGAAAGGAATTCTTAAATAATATTCTGCGCTGGGAGGATGTTGACTGGACATATCCTTATAATGATTATGCAAAACTCACGACCAGGGCATTCTGTCTATATTCCCTTGCCATCTGGGGAGAAATGGGAGAGGCAGGTTACGCAAATAAACTCTTTGAGAGAAGGGAACAGATTTCGGTCTTTGGAAAGGCATTATTACTAAAGGCAGGTAGAATTTTTGGTCTGGGCAATAGATTTGAGAATGAACTCGTTCGCTCAATCACAAACAAAATAAAACTTTCACCTACAACTGCACACTTTGAAGAGGACGAATTACGGGGCTGGACATTCCCTTCACCAGCAAAGGTAACGGGATTTGTGATCCAGACATTCACTGAACTTGATATTGATTTTCCATACAAAGACCAGACCATAAAATGGCTTGTCCAGGAACGGAGTAAAAAAACCATGCCGTCCACCCATGAAAATGCCTTTGTCTTTGATGCATTCCAGACATACTACAAAAAATATGAAAAAGAAGAACCGGATTTTGTGGCAAGAATTGTTTTGGGTGAGAAGGAGATTCTGAAAGAGGTATTTAAGGGCAGAACAAATGAAACACCAAGAAGATTTCTATTTTCACTGGATAATATTCAGAAGAATAAGTTATTGCCGATAATGATTTCAAAACAGGGGATAGGAAGATTATACTACACCTTAAGGATGTCTTATGCATATAAAGAAAATCCAATTGCCTTTGATGAAGGATTTTATCTCTGGAAAGAAATATTTACCCTTGATGGGAAACCTGTTAATAAATTCAAAAGGGGAGAGGTATATAAAATTGTGTTACATATAGTTGTGCCAGAGACAAGGATATTTGCTGTGGTTGAAGATCCATTGCCTGCAGGGTTTGAGCCGGTTCAGACATCTTTTGCAACTGAATCGCGCGCTTTGCAGGAACAATACTGGGAAGAACAATACCAGAAAAAAAGAGACTGGTGGGGAAGTTTTGATTATGAAGAACAACACGATGATAAGATGCTCTTCTTTGCCCAGGAATTATTCCCTGGTGAACACACCCAGGTATATTTCGTGCGTGCTGGCACAGGTGGAAGATTCCTTGCACCTTCAGCAAAGGCAGAAGAGATGTATGCGCCTGAGGTCTTTGGTTCAACAACCCAGGGATTTGTGGTGGTGGAATAAGTTCTGCACCTTCACATTATCCTGTTGATTTATTTTTGTTTCTGGTTATAATTATCAATGGTTATTATACTATTTTTTATTTCAGTGAGCCCATTTAATGAGGCAAATTTTGTTCCTTTACCCATTCGCTCAATAAGCGTAATGAGTAATCCAGCTGGAATCGGTATTGGAACCGGCGCTGAAATATTTTTAACATATCATCCCGAAATAATACATTGTGGCGCGACCCTGGGAAACCTTGGCTTTGGTTTTTCGCGTAATGACACAAACATTATCTATGAACTGGGAGCAGGTCTAAAATTACCGGGTGCGTTTTCTATTGGATATGCAAGGAAATTTGGTGATACGACTGAGAATATTATAGGTCTGGTCTGTATTGCAAATCAATATGTCAGGCTCGGTTATAAGACAAATCTTGCTACAAAAAAGATTATGCATACCGGTGCTGGAGTAAGTATCGGGGGCGGATTAATCGCAATTGCTGGCGAAATGGTTTATGAGGGGATAAGAGATTCTATTGATTATATCTTTGGATTTATTATAAATCCGACCTATGGTGTAAAAATCAATTTTATCTCAGACCTGAAATTAAACTGGCACGCTGGTCTTGAACTGGGAACATCAAAACTAAAATTCAGTGGTCTTTATTCTTACCAGACAAGAAAATTCTCGGGCGGAATAATATTATCTGCCCAGGATTTTTGATTTATTCTATTACCACTATTTTGTAAATATTCTGTTTATTTTCCTCGGTCTTTATAAAATAGACCCCGGACCGAAGATTGATCCGCTCATTTTTATCTTTAAACCTTTTGACCACCTGACCAGTAATGTTATAAATACTGAATGGCGTAGAAAGATTATCCGTTATTTCTGAAAATCTCATCCGGGAAAGGACAGGATTCTTCACACGAATATTTTTGACTGTATTATTATTGTTTTCAACAATCCCTAATATCGGATTTGGCAATCCTGGTGTAAGTGTATCATAGTCATTAAAATCAACAAGATTATTATCAGTATCATCTCCATCAGGATATCTGCCAAGGCAATGTCCGGAGACCACATCCGGTGCAGGTAACCATTCACCAGTGAATACCCAGCCGTCAAGGACACCATAACCGAGCGCATCGATAATGATATTGTTGAATCTTAAATCAAGGTTGTCAGGCCCATTCTGCAGGTCTGCATTCGGGTCAACCAGGTCTGCATTGGGAACCCAGGAATTCTGGGCAACTACAAAGAATCCATCCTGGGGTATTGAATAACCTGTGAGGTCTATTGTAGCATAAGGAGCTCCGCCATTGCCATTGACACCGACGAGTCTGAATCCATTCAAGCTCAAATTCGGTGATCCGAATAATTCAATATAACAACCTGAATCAGTGCCGGGTGGGTCATAATAAACTTCGTTTATATAGATATTCAATTTTCCCACATAGAATGAATAAGTATCAGAGAATGTGGTCAGATTGTCATTGTCAGTAAATTTAAGGTAATAGAATACAGTATCACCTGCAGATTGTCCTGGTATCTGAAATCTGAAGGTATCGTTCGCAATTGCAGAATGTGATATCTTTACGGGTGCACTTAGATTATTGATTCCATAAAATAGTGTGTCGGCGTTGATTGTGCCATCATCCGAGACCTTTGCATATACATTTGCCTGTGTTCCGGCATCTGGATTTGTTGGTGTATGCCATACCCTGACAATAACAGGAGCCTGGGTTGGTGGTGGTGCAAATGAGGCATCGTCAAGATAGAATACCGCGCCACCATCCCATGCCTGGGCACTATCATAGGCACGGATAAAGACATAGGCAGATTCAGCACCACTTGGAGAGACTGCAGTAAGGACAAGTTGCTGCCAGTTGGGTGAATTCCCTGAATATGTGTTTGAATAAGTGTTGGACCAGTTAGCACCAACCTTCCAGGCAATCGCCTGTCTTAACCTTCCTGCAGGATCATTGTCATATACCCAGATTGAAAATGTGTATTGGGTATTTTGTGTAATTGCAAATTTGGCCGAGATAAAATCTGCCTGTTCTTGGGTTGTCGTAATCAAACTATCTTTGACACTGAAATTACCCGAATGGACAATTACATCTTCCTGATAAACAAGGATTGAATCATCTTTGACCCAGTTGTCTGGCATTCCGCCAGTCCAGTTTTCAAAGCCTGGATTGGGCAGAAGATTCTGGCTGAATGACAGACTGATTATTATCATCCCCAAGACAATAAAATTCTTCATATAACCTCCTTTTGGTCAATTATATTCAATGGTTGATAGTTGTCAATATAGATGCAAAATGTTTAAGGATTACAAAGATCAATGTTTCTTTAAAAACTTATGAATTTTGCTTGATGTATCAAGCAGGGCACTTATTGATTCGTCACGATTAAAACGGTCGATGAAATAGGCAATAAATTCTGATACATCAACTTCCCTGAACCATTTTGCATTCTTCAATTTCGGATTTCTATATGTAAGATTTGTTGCATATACCCTTTTTATGAGTTTCTCGTTATATGCCTTTTCAAACCTTTCCACGCCTTCATCGGTCAAAAGGGAAAATGTGACAATCACATAGATATCATTTGCACCGTATTTTTTTAGTTCTTCTGCTGACATAAGCATTGATTGTCCTGATGCAAGCATATCATCAACGATCATAATGTCTTTTCCTGCAACACTTGTGCCTAAAAATTCGTGTTTCACAATTGGGTTTTTACCATCAACAATCCTCGTAGTATCACGCCTTTTGTAAAATAACCCGAGTTCAACACCGAGACTATTGGCATAATAAAGACAGCGGTCTACTGCACCTTCGTCAGGACTCACAACCATAAGTTTGTTTTTATCCACGATGATTTCTTTTTCATTTTCAAGAAGGGAACGAACAATTTGATAACTTGCATGGAGGTTCTCAAAACCCATTAAAGGAACTGCATTCTGGACATGGGAATTATGGGCATCAAATGTGATCAAATTCTTTACACCCAGGTTCTGGAGTTCCTGTAATGATACAGCACAGTCCAGCGATTCCCTTGCAGTCCGTTTATGCTGTCGGCTTTGATAGAGTAATGGCATAATAACATTGATCCTGTATGCCCTGCCGCCTATTGCTGCGACAACCCTTTTTATATCCTGAAAATGGTCATCAGGACTCATCGGTGATTCTATCCCCTGGATAGTAAATCTGCACCCATAATTGCCAATATCAGCGATTACATAAACATCACATCCTCTTATTGATTGCAGGATGACTGCTTTTGCTTCACCATTGGCAAATCTTGGACATTCACAGCGAATGATAAATGATTTTTCTCTGTTTTTCGGATAGCGTCTTTGGGTGAGTTCTTTATCAACGAGTTGGGCTAATTCTCTGCCCCCGGGGGGCGCTACTATTGCGATCGGGCTTAATGAATTTTTTTCAATCTTCATTGTTTGAATACCGGACTGGTTATGAAGAATATCAAGAAAAAGACAGCAAGGATATACATTATGACCGAGACTTCTCTCCCTTTTCCACTGAATAATTTGATCAGGACATAAGAGAGGAAACCGAGTGAGATTCCGTTTGAAATGCTGTAGGTGAATGGCATACTTGCAATTGTGATAAATGCTGGCACTGCCTCAGAATAATCTGAAAAGTCTATTTTTATGACAGATTCCATCATCATTATACCAACAATGATAAGGGCGGGTGCAATTGCTACAGATGGTATAAAACCGACAAGGGGCGCAGCAAAAATTGCAATCAAAAACAGGATCCCGGTTGTCACCGCGGTCAGCCCTGTCTTTCCACCTTCTTCTATCCCTGCAGCACTTTCAATATACGAAGTAACGGTTGATGTTCCCACCAGTGAACCAACCACAGGTCCCAGTGAATCTGCAAAAAGGACCCTGCCTATCCTTGGGATACGACCTTTCTCATCAATATATTTTGCCTTTACCGCGAGTCCGATGACCGTTCCTGCAGTGTCAAAGAAATCAACAAATAACAGGGTAAATATCAGTGTCACGAATGACCATTGTAAGGCACCGATTATATCAAGTTTAAAAAAAGTTGGTGCAAGTGAAGGTTTCAATAATTGTAGTACCTCACCTCTGGTTCTGAAAAAAGGTATAAAACTCAAAAAAGTTCCCAAGAGAATACCAATTAGTATTGCACCCTTGATTTTTTTCACAAGGAGGATTGTTGTGATAACGAGGACTATTATGGCCAAGATAATCCTTGGATAGACATCGGGACTGGCAATGGGTGAGATTTTGACAAAAGTGACCGGGTCTTTTGTGATGAGCCCGGCCTGTTCAAAACCTATAAAGGCAAGGAAGAGTCCAATACCCACACTAACTGCACATTTCAGTGTGAGCGGGATGGAGTCGACTATGATTTCTCTTAACTTAGTCAGGGTAATAATGACTATTATTACACCTTCAATAAAAAAGAATCCCAATCCAATACGCCAGTCTATTCCCATACCTGCGCAGATTGAGTAGGCAAAGAATGCATTCAATCCCATACCTGGTGCTAAGGCAATGGGATAATTGGATAATAAACCCATTGTGATGCTGATCAATCCGGCTACAAGACAGGTTGCAAGGGTAACTGCACCCTTGTCCATTCCTGCAGCGTGCAGAATCAAGGGATTTGCAGCAATTATATAAGCCATCGTCATAAATGTGGTGATACCAGCAAGGATTTCGGTCTTTATGTTTGTATTATTTTCTTTTAGTTTAAATAAATTTTCAAACATTAGACCTCCTTTTATCTTACAACAACAATTTTTGTTACATCATTACCAGCACCATAAGTGTAAAGAAAACAATAATAAATACCGGTGCCTACATAATTTCCATTTTCATCCTTCCCATCCCAGATAAATGCTGCATTCAAAGAAAGAGGATTTGTGTCATTGTATCTACCTGGTGCAAGTGGTTTATTTGTTTCTATCTTTTTTATTAACCTGCCGGTGATTGAATAGATACGCAATTCAACATAGCTTTTGGTATTCAGAATAAAGGGAAGATATATATTATTATGAACTGTGACTGTAAACGGGTTGGGAAAGGGAGTAAGAAATTCACAATCCTTAGCGGGTTTTATATCCGGTGTTGTGTAATAAAATGCTTTGACCGCATCAGGCCAGCCATAGCCGATGCTATCGCTCGGCGTATTCGCAAAACTTGCAGTTTCAAACAATGCCTTTCTCAATGAGTCGACATTCCAGTGGGGATGTCCTTCGAGCAAAAGGGCACAGATCCCGGCCGCGAGTGCAGTTGCACCTGAAGTCCCAAATGATAATAAATAGGAATTTTTTTCATCAGGATTGATAACCACCGGTGCAGCAGAGAGGCAGACTATTTCGGGTTTTAATCTTCCATCATAAGTTGGTCCCTGTCCTGAATAATGCCATCTCTGGAATGTTGAATCAATACCGCCGACGGTTATTACATCTATTGCATCGCCCGGCACAACAAGTTGTGGAATTGCAACATTGCCTGCAGCAGTTACCACAATGACACCTCTTTTTGTTGCTTCGTATGCGGCAATGGATGCAGGCGAAGTCTTTCCATCATAATCATTGGGCCAGTTATACCAATTTGTATAACCGAGTGAACTTGAAACAATATCTGCTCCTTGAGATTCTGCCCATTCAAGCCCGGCGATATAGATGTCTTCTTCAACCGGGAATTCATACAAAGAATCAGGGTTCTCGGTCTTTGCAACGATAAATTGCGCACCGGGTGCAACACCGATATAATTATCTTTTGCATAACCACCTACGATGCCGAGCATTTCAGTTCCATGCCGGGGATGGAAATAATCTTGATCCGTAGGATTATATCCATCGGTATTTTCATCACCGCGCTGACAATAAAACTTTTTAATCTCGCCTGAGATAATACCAGTGGTTGGAAGATAAACAAAATTTTTATTGATTGAGTCAGGGGGAGCGAAGGTTATTCCATTGTCATAAGATATACGATAATATATTTTGCCATTGTTTTCCCAGGCTGTATATATCATATTATCCTGGCGAGATATGGAGATCTTCCCGGTGGAACTTAGAAAGTTCGAAAGATAGATAGGTGGTGTAAAACTATTGCCAAAATCATCAGAACGGATAAAACCGATCCGGTAAAAGGGTGGGGCAGAGGCATCTTTAAAAATCGCAAGTATTGTATCCCCAATACACACAACCGATGGGTCTTTACCAATTAAACCAGTAAATCTCGGGTGGAATGTATCGACTGGTATTGCAGACCAGGCAAAGAATAATGAATCATCAGGAAACCGATAATAAAATATTCCTAATTTTTGGACACCTGCAATTGCTGAAGATAATTTGATACTTGCACTGCTTGATATTGCGAGAATCTGGTCAGGAAATCCATTGATATTACCTTTGCGCAGGAAAATATTATTTCGATCGCGATAAAAAAAGTAAACAGTATCGTCATTCATTATTGCCCTGGGGTCTCTATAATCAAATCCACCAATTATTGTTATCGGTCCAGCAATAATTCCCGTATCCAGTGCTACAAAGTTAAGTCCGCTTCTGTTGCGGAAAAATAAAAAGGTAGTATCTCGACCGCAGAGGGTGAATTCTGTAATCCAATTATTGTTGGAATTATTTGTGATTTTCTTCAGTTCGCTCCAGGTAATACCACCGTCTTCAGAATGTGCCCATAATATATCTCGCACCGGCATATAAACATTACTTGTATCACCGAGCAAAAATAGTTCATCACGGTTTGTTCTTTTATGATACAATAGGTCAGTATAAACGCCATAGCGACTGGTAACAGGAATATTTTCAAGATAGACCTGGTCTCCACCCAGAAAATCATATTCGGCAATTACTTTCAGGCTTTCTAATGCGATATGTGTTCTCCTCAACCCTGTATCAAGAAATCCAATCTTTACATTAGACCCGAATACTCCTATTTTGTGGAGTGAATCAACCTTGAACATTTGTAATTGTTTTGTTGTTAATGCGCCTGTTGTATCCTGCAATGCAACCACACTTTCGCTGATTTTATTATATTTTGCAACAGGAATAATCCTGTAAACAAAATTATAACCGGCAATTTTTTCAAGATTATCACGGCTGAGAAGAAAACTTGCTGCATTGAGCCATTTTGAGCGGTATAAAAGTATCCCGCCCGCATTTTCTATTTCTTCGACATATTCTTCTTTTATTGGGATATCACCAAAATCAATGATGCCTTTTCTTAAATTTCTTCTCAATAAAGAATTGGGATTGAGGTTTTTCTTTGTATGCAACATAACTTCATTGTAATTTTCAATCGAGACATCTTTATCCGTAAAGAATACCCAGGCGCGCACAAATTCTTGCTCAAAACACCTTGGGTCTATCTTATCATTTAACGGTGCACGGTAATTATAAAGGTTGCAAAAGATTATCAAAATTTGTATCATAGTTCCTCCCTAAAGATATGCAGATAACAAAATTTCCGTAAATCTTGCAGACTAAAATATTTCATATTCAAAGTTTTTCTTTTTCCGTTTTTTGAATGGTAATGCGAAGAGCAAGCCAGCAACAAAACCACCGATATGCGCGAAATATGCGACCCCGCCTCCTTCCATTCCGATTGAGACAACGCCCAAAAGAAACTGATAAAGAAACCAGATTCCAATAAAAAAAAGTGAAGGTAGATAAGTGATCCTCATAAAAAATCCTAAGGGTATAAGGGATAGTATACGTGCCTTAGGAAAAAATATGAGGTATGCACCCATCACACCGGAGATTGCACCGCTCGCTCCGACCATTGGAATATTGGAAGTCGGTGTGGTGATACTATGGAGAAATACTGCGACAATACCACAGACAATATAAAATATTAGAAACCTGATATGACCGAGAAGATCTTCTACATTGTCCGCAAAGACCCATAAGAAGAGCATATTGCCTGCAAGATGCATAAAATTTGCGTGGGTGAACATACTTGAAAATATTGTTAGATAAGAACCTATGCCACTGGGATTAAAAAGTTCATAAGGGATTGTGCCAAATTGATAGATAAATTGCTCTTTGTATTGTCCGAGTGAGAATTCATAAATATAAACAATTATATTAATTCCGAGGATGATATATGTAACAATTGGCTTGGTGGAAGATTTAATCTCATCTTTCAGAGGGATCATATATTCTGCCTATTTCACACACTGCCAAAGCTGCAATTGCCTTATTTTCACCGATCGCACCGATGCCCTCATTCGTCTTGCCTTTGATTGATATATGCTCGGGATTCATTGAGAGAATATGGGCAATATTTTTTTTCATTTCCTGAACATAAGGAAGGATTTTTGGTTTTTCTGCAATGACCACGGCATCAATATTTTTTACGAAGAAACCGGAGTTTTTCAAAAAATCGCCAACTCTTTTCAATAATTTCAAACTTGATATATCCTTATATTTTTTATCATCCGGTGGAAAGTGCAATCCAATATCACCTAAGTTTGCTGCACCCAGGAGTGCATCACAAATCGCATGTAAAAGAACATCACCATCAGAATGCCCTAAAAGTCCGAGATAATAATCAATCTTCACACCGCCGAGAAAGAGTTGCCTTTTCTCTACAAGTCTATGGATGTCGTATCCAATGCCGACCATATTATATTTTATTCGTTAACAGCAAAAAGTCAACACCTATTATGATGATTTTTTTACTTGACAGAAATAAAATTTTAAGTAGAATAGTAATATGATTGATACGGCGAATAAAGGAAATTCAAAGGATATTATCTACAACCACTATCTTATTATGAGCGATGAGCAAATTCTTATTGATAATACAATTAATGATATAAAAAAAACTCTCAGGGTGGATGAATCTTTTGATTTTGAAACCTGTTCAATCCAGGAATATGAATATCCTGATATTATTAATAAGATTTTCACTTCACCATTTGTTTCAACGAAAAGAATACTGGTGTTAAAAAATATTGAGAAGAAGAAATTAAATGAACTACAAGAATTCGCAAAACTGCTTAAAACAGTTCCTGAATCTTGCTGTCTGATAATGGTTTATTGTGCAGATAAAAAACTTTCTCGAAAAAAGGTGTTTGAAGATTTTAAGAAGGTGAGTGAAATTTTCTCTAATGCCCATCCAGTGACATTGATGCCTGATGATACAACTGTTTATCGCTGGATAATGAAAAAAGTGGAGGGGCTTGGTTTGAAAGACAGGCACGAGATCATAGATTACTTAATGGAGGAGTTTTCTGATGATATTACAGGAATGAAGAACGAAATACAGAAGATAGAAAATTATCTTTATCAGACAAGACAGATGGGCTTGAGTGAATTGAAAGATATTTCCCAAGGTTTAACTGATTATGATATTTACAATATCGCCAACAACTTTTTCCAGAGAAAGACAGAAGCGCTCAATCAATTCATTAGAATACAGCCTTACATGAGGTCACCTATGGTTCTGATTGATGCCCTTGCCCGGGTTCTCTGTAATTATGCGAAAAAGAGCAAAGACGAAAAAATTATCCAGCATATAACTTCTGAACTATCTCGCATCGACAATCGTGTGAAGACCGGCTCTGATTTTGTAGAACTCAATCTGGAAATTTTTTTTATTAAAAATTTAGGAGGTATAAATAAAGGAGCAATATATGGAAAATAATTTCGAAAAATTAAAAGCGATTGAAAATGAGCGCAATGACCTGCTCAAGAAATTAGAAAAGATAGAAGAGAAAAAGGCACATGTAAGTAATGAGGTATATCTTAAGGTAAGGGGCGATTATGAGGCAAGGTTGAAAAAACTTGATGAAAAAATTGCCGAGAATAAAGAACTATTGATGATAGAGATGAAAAATGCAAAGAAAGAACTTTCAGAACTGCTCCCGAAACAAAAAGAGCTAAAACTTCACCTTGAGGAAATTGAGTTGAGATATTCTATAGGAGAATACAGTGAAGATAAATTTAACGAGTTTGAAAAAGAGACAAAAGGCAACTTGGCCGGGGTGGAGGAGAGAATTAGGAAATTAGAAGATCGGATAAAATGGTGTGAAGGGCTTATCGGTGCTGAGCAGGTTGAAGAAATTCGGGTAATTGAAGAAGTGGAGGAAGTTCCGGCAGTAGAGGAAGAGAAAAAAGGCGAAAATTTGACGATTGATGAGCACATCCTTGAGGAAAAATTACCTGATGAGGTCAATAAACTTGACGAACTGCTCGTTGAAACGAGTGCATTATTGGAAGAAACAGAAAAGAAAGAGGAACCTAAAAAAGAAAAGAAAGAAGAAGGTATCGCCTGTCCCAAGTGTGGGTATCTCAATCCGCCTGATTCCTGGTATTGTGAGAAATGTGGTGCAGAGATTTTGACGATTAATTAAGGATAACAAAATTTAAAATATGGTATACAATCATCAATCTATCGAAAAGAAATGGCAGAAATACTGGATGGATAATGGCCTTTTTGCTACAAATGATAATCCAAAGAAAAAATTTTATGACCTTGTTATGTTTGCCTATCCATCTGGTGACATCCATATGGGTCACTGTAAGAACTATGTGATTGGTGATGTGATTGCTCGTTACAAAAGGAGAACGGGTTTTGATGTATTACATCCATTTGGTTGGGATGCATTCGGTTTGCCTGCTGAGAACAGGGCGATTGAGGTTGGTATACATCCACGCGATTGGACAATGAACAATATCCGTGTTTCGGACGAATCTCTGAAGATGCTGGGTATAAGTTATGACTGGAATAGAGAAATTATAACCTGTCTTCCTGACTATTACAAATGGACCCAGTGGATGTTTTTATTGATGTTTAAAAGGGGGCTGGCATATAAAAAAGAAGCTTATGTAAATTGGTGCCCTGGATGTCAGACGGTTTTAGCAAATGAACAGGTTGTAGATGGACATTGCTACCGTTCCAATTGTAAATCACCGATAGAACGCAGGAAACTGAATCAGTGGTTTTTTAAAATCACAGAATATGCTGAAAGGTTACTTAAAGACCTTGACCGTCTTTCAACCTGGCCTGAGAGGGTAAAACAGATGCAGAGGAACTGGATTGGTAAAAGCGAAGGGACCAATATATTTTTTCCTGTTAAAAATTCAGATATAAAACTGGAAGTATTCACAACGCGTGCAGATACTATCTTCGGTGTTACCTTTATCTCAATTGCTCCTGAAAATCCTGTGCTTGAAGGACTAGTCAAAGATTCGCCCTTTAAGGAAGTTGTTCATAAGTATGTCAACGAGGCATCAAGAAGGAGTATCATAGAGCGTGCAGAAAGGGAAAAGGATGGTGTCTTCACTGGTATTTATGCAATCAACCCGATAAATGGCAGGGAAGTTCCCATATATGTTGCGGATTATGTCCTTGTTGAATATGGCAGTGGTGTTGTTATGGGTGTTCCAGCGCATGATTCAAGGGATTTTCAGTTTGCAAAAAAGTATAATTTACCGATTGAGGTCGTCATAAAACCAAAAGATAAAGAACTCAATCTTGAAAATATGAATGATGCCTTTGTTGATTATGGTATAATGGTCAACTCAGGTGAATTTAATGGTTTGACATCAGAACAGGGGATCCAGGCGGTAACTGAACATTTAAAAAGAAAGGGTATGGGTGGTAAAGAAGTAAATTATAAGATAAAAGATTGGCTCATTTCCCGACAGAGATACTGGGGGGCACCGATTCCGATAATCTACTGCGATAAATGTGGTATAGTCCCTGTTCCGGAAAAAGATCTGCCGGTTTTGTTACCCGAGAATATAAAAGACTACATTCCCAGGGGTAAATCACCACTCGCTGCAGTTGACGACTTCATCAATACAATCTGTCCTGAATGTAAAGGGCCGGCAAAACGCGACCCTGATACAATGGATACATTTGTCTGCTCATCCTGGTATTTTTTGAGATATCTGGATCCCAAAAATGATAAGGAGTTCTGTTCAATGGATAATGCCAGAAAATGGCTTCCCATTGATCAGTACATTGGTGGCATTGAACATGCCACAGGTCATCTCATCTATTTTCGTTTTTTCACAAAGGTTCTTTATGACGCCGGTTATATACCGGTGGATGAACCGGCAACAAATTTGTTTACCCAAGGTATGGTGTTGAGAAATGGTGAGGTGATGTCAAAATCAAAAGGCAATGCTGTCCCGGTTGGCCCCTTTGTTGAGAAATACGGGGCAGATGTTGCCCGTCTTACCATATTGTTTGCAGCCCCGCCGGAAAGGGATATGGAATGGAGTGATGAAGGGGTAACGGGTGCACAGAGGTTTATTGACCGTGTATACAGGATTGTTATGGAAAACCAAAATGTGGTGAGAAAACAGATAAACAGTTCACCTCAAAATGGAAATCAAAAGAAATTGCTGATAAAGATAAACCAGACCATACAAAGGGTGACCGAAGACCTCGAATCCTTCAAATTCAATACTGCAATTGCCTCATTGTGGGAGTTGTTAAACGAGCTGTATCAATATAAAGAAAGAGATGAATTTTTTGGCTATGGCATCTATATAATGATAAACCTTCTTTCTCCTTTTGCACCCCATCTTGCGGATGAACTCTGGTCTCAGGTTGGTTTCAAAGGAAGTTTGATGACCGAAGATTGGATTGGCTACGACCCCAATTACATCACTGAAGACCAACTCACGATTGTTCTGCAGATAAATGGAAAGGTGCGCGGTCATATAACCGTCCCGTTAAATACTAATGAAGAAAAAATAAAATCCCTTGCCCTGGCGGATGAAAGGATAAAACGCCATACCGATAAAAAACAAATAACGAAGGTAATCTATGTGCCTGGCAAACTTATTAATGTTGTCATTTAATAGATTATCGGGCATTAAAAATTAAAGGGAGGAAAACATGAAGAAAACAAAAAAGAAGAGAGTTACAATAAAGATGATGATGATCGACATCTTGAAGAAGAGCAAGGCGCCTTTGCACTATCGTGAGATCACCAAGAGATTGATTGCCCGTGGTTATAAATTTCACAGAAAAGAGCCTGAGCGTTCAGTCTATATCACGATTAAACGCAATCCCAAGCTCTTCAAAAAGGTAAAACCAGCGACATTTAAACTTAAATAAAAAAGAGGGGACAGTTGCCCCCTCTTTTTTATTTTCTATTTCTCTTTTCTTCCTTTCTTTCTTCGCCTTTCATTTTTTCAGCATATTCTTTTAATCTTTTTTCCACAAGATAATTAATTGTATTCTTTTCAAAACCAGTTCTTGTTTTTTTACCTGCCTTTAATCCGGTGAGGATCTCAATCCCTTCATCTATATTTTTTATGGCATAAATGTGAAATTTTTTCTTTTTTACTGCATCAACAATCTCCTGTTTTAGCATTAAATCATTTACATTCGCCCTGGGAATGATTACCCCCTGCTCGTTAGTAAACCCTTTTGCCTTGCAGACCTCATAAAATCCTTCAATCTTTTCATTCACTCCACCGATGGGCTGTATCTCGCCATTCTGATTTACCGAACCAGTGACTGCAATCCCTTGTTTTATTGGCACACCTGAAAGTGCTGAGAGAATCGCATATATTTCAGCGCTTGATGCCGAATCACCATCAATTTCGCTGTAAGATTGTTCAAACCCTAATGTTGCATCCATTGAGAGGGGCCTATCCTGTGCATACCTTGAGCGTAAAAATCCTGAAATGATGAGGACACCTTTATTGAATGTTCTACCGGCAAGATTTGCTTCTCTTTCAATATTTATTATCCCTGCCCTTCCAACCGATGTTTTGGCAGTTATCTTTGTGGGCCTGCCAAATGCATAATCGCCAAGTTGATATACAGAGAGTCCATTTACCTGTCCCACTGCTCTGCCTTTTGTTTGTATCATCAGTATATCTTTTTTTATCATCTCCTGAATTTTTTCTTCATACATATTAACCCTTTTACGCCAGCCTTCAATTGCGTTTTTTACATCCTCAATATCAACTTCTGGATTTTTTTTCTGTCTTGCCCAGTAATCAGCCTCTCTTATAATATCTGCAATTAAATGAAATCTCGTAGTGATTTTATCCTTTCTGCCTGCAAGCCTTACCCCGTATTCTATGATTTCTGCAATTGCCTCTTTTGTAAATGGTAAAAGCCCTTCTGATTGACAGATTGATTTTACAAATGAGGCATAGTTGTTGAGATTCTTTACATCCTTTTCCATTTCAGTATCAAAATCAGCCTTCACCTTAAAGATTGTTTTAAAATCTTCATCACTATAATAAAGGAGATAGTATAACCATTCATTTCCTATCATTACAACCTTCACATCCACGCTTATTGGTTCTGGTTTTAATGCGGATGTAGAAAAAATATAAAACGGGTCAAAGACCTGTATATCCACAACACCATTGCGCAGCGCCCTTTTTAATGTCTGCCAGACACCCGGTTCGATCAGGGCATCAAAGGCATTTATTACGAGATAACCACCATTGGCACGGAGAAATGAACCCGCTTTGATATTGAGAAAATCGCTTATCAATACTCCAGGTGAAGGCGAATATCTTTCGATCGTGCCAAAAAGGTTTTTAAAATTGGGTGCGGTCTCAAAAATAATCGGGACATTTTTTGTTTCTGAATTATCAACGAGGAGGTTTACATCAAACACCCTGAACTCATCCTGTCGGCTTTCTTTCTTTAAAAATCTTTCAATATTTGTAATAATTTCCGCAAGAACTTCATCAAGATACTCATCAATATTTTTGTTGTCGAATTTTTTTCTTATCTCATCAATCAAATGACTTACCATTGGTTTTACACTCCACTCGTTCAATTTTGCTATTTCATCATTCAATTTATCCTGATTCTCTTTTGTCTTTGTGTAGATCGTATTCATTTCTTTTTCCAGTTGCTGTAAATCCTGTTTTATCTTATCTAATTTTTCAGGGGTTAGCTTGCCTTCTTTTATCAATTCATCAAGTTCTTCAAAATTTTTTGGCTTATCATCTATTATCGGTAGAATTGCAGGTCGCACAAAAGGTCCCATCTGGACCTGAACGAGTTTGAACCCTTTTTCTTCAACCCTTTTTTCAAATTCATTTATCATTTTTTGTTGTTCTACTTCAAATTTACTTACAATTCTTTCTCTTCTCTTCTGGTATTCTTCGCTTGCAAAGATCTGGGGAATATTTGTTTTCAACTGATAAATCAACCGTGTCATATCATCTTTAAATTGTTTTCCTTTTCCTGCATCAAGTACGATGAGTTTTGGAAGATCTGGATTTTTAAAATTATTTACATATAATAAATCCTTGAGTTTATCTTTTTTCGTTTTTAATTCTTCAAGCAATTTTGTTATTGCAGTTGTTCTGCCTGTTCCCACTGGTCCTGTGATAAAAATATTATAACCCGGATATTTGACATTCAATCCAAGTTTTATGGCTTCAATCGCCCTTGGTTGTCCAATTATCCCTTCGCAGAGTGAAAGATCTTCAGTAGATTTAAATTTTAAAAGTTGGGGTGTGCATTGCCATCTCAATTGTTCTGCCTTTAATTCAAATTTTTTCATTTAATCCTCCTTCAGATTGAATAAAAAGTTTGTTTTGTATAAAATTTTGAAAATGACCCGCAAATTCAGATTTGCTGACTCAAGTTTTGTCATTATGATATTATAATCAATTATCACCTATATGTCAACGAATTTTGATATAAATTGGTCCTTGATTTTTTTTATTTTATTATTATAATTCTTTATAAACAAGGGGGTATTATGAATCGTTTTGTCATTGTGCTTTTGCTTGTGGCAGGTATTATATCTGCCCAGACGATGGTTGTGAGGGTGTATGGCAGGTGGAATGACCTTGCCCGCATATCACCCAAATACA
>Ga0101945_1000816_pt1 | contig 41290 bp, 40 predicted proteins | sample DewCreD2012metaG_2_FD_75246 | JGI IMG/M metagenome (GOLD analysis project Ga0101945, IMG submission 75246) | Hot spring sediment bacterial and archeal communities from British Columbia, Canada, to study Microbial Dark Matter (Phase II) - Dewar... ... | reverse complement strand
GTGGCTATGAATTCAAGAAATAGTGGCTATGAATTCAAGAAATAGTGGCTATGAATTCAAGAAATAGTGGCTATGAATTCAAGAAATAGTGGCTATGAATTCAAGAAATTTTATACGGTTTGATTCTGTCTTCTCCTTTATTCATCAGGAGTCGATGGCTATTCCCTGTGTGGATAACTTTTGGCTTAACTATTTTAAACATATTTAAACTTTAAAACAACAACATAGCTGTAAAATGTTATATACACTAGTACTAGTAGACACAATCTTTTTGTTGTTGTTTCTAAAAAGAGAAAAAAAGAGAACTCACAAGAGGCACTCTGCTTCTCACAGACAAAGAGCAAAAAAGACATAAAGAAGAAAAGGAGGCAAATATGCTACTATCTTCACGTAGCAATAATGGTTCTACTAATTCTCACAAAATATCTGAGGAGGAAAAAGATCTAATTCCTAAAACAATCAGATCCGAAGTTAACTTTCTCATTCTTCCCTTCTTTGCCCTTTGGGATGTAGATGTTAAGAAAAGAATCGAAACCGAATACAAGACAGTAATCAATAGGGGAATGCAAAGATTAGAGGTCTCCTGGACGGTAAGTTCAAACTCAAAGTTTGGCTATCCAGGGCCTTTCGACAGGGATGTTCACAAGGCAGTTGAGCAAATCATCAACGAACTTCCACTGCCAATTCAAAATCCGATTCCCCTGGGATCCCTGTATAACCTGTGCAAGAGAATGGGAATCAATAAATATGGAGGGTCTCAATATAGAAAGATTAGGGAAGCTTTAGTTAGGATTATAGCAACGACAATCGTATCAAAAGGAACTTTTTACAGCAAAGAAAAGAAAGAATGGATCGAGGATGTCTTTCATCTGTATGAGCATATAGTTTTTAAGGGGGAGAAATTATCAAATGGTGAGGTAGCTGATATTAACTATCTATATTTGAGTAGTTGGTATATTGGTAATATCAATGCTCATTACGTAAAACCCATTGATTGGGAGTACTACAAATCCCTTGAAACTCCTATTGCACAGAGGCTTTATGAGATTCTAAGCGTCAAATTTTATAGATTGACAACAAAGGGAGGAGAATCCATTTCTTATAGGTATTTAACCCTTTGTGACTTGTTACCTATCGCACGGCAGAAATACCTTTCTTATGCGAAAAAGTCCCTTGATCCAGCGCATAAGAAGCTTAAGGAAACAGGATTTATTAGCGATTGGAGCTGGGAAGAGGTAGCACAAAAAAGCAAAGAAAAAGATTGGCTCATCAGATACTATCCGGGAAGAAGGGCAAGAGAAGAGATTGAGAGGTTTAGGGGAAGAGAGCAATTAGAGTTTATGCTGCCGCCACCCAAAGATGAGGAGATAATAGAGAGTAAAGTAGAGTTATCTGCTGAGGATTTCAATGTGGTTGAACAGCTGACACAAAGAGGAATAACGCCAGCTACCGCGAAGATGTTAGCTAAATCTTATCCAGCGGAACATATACTCGGGCAAATAGAGGTGTTTGATTGGCTCAAAGAGAGGAAAAGCCTGTTAGTTGAGAAGAATCCAGCGGGATTTTTGCGTAAAGCCATTGAGGAGGGTTACCAGCCACCGAAGGAATATATTGATAGTGAGAACAGGAAAGATAAAGAGCAGAAAAAGAGAGACAGATGGGAGCGTTGGCGGAAATACAGAGAAGGACTCATAGGGCAAGATGTCGCCAATTGGGATAAAGTGTCGCCAGAGAAGAGGATAGAGGGCAGGTTAAGTTTTTGGATAGCGAGTGAGACGATGAAGGGTAGGAAGCCAACACCAAAACAGATAGAGGCTAAAAAGCAGGAGCTGATAAATGGCTTACCTCGGACTGAGGAGGAGAGGTGGGAGTATCTGTCACAGAATTATCCGGATGAGCCACCAGAGGATTTTGAGTGATCGGAGGGTATACACAGGCATATACATAAAATTTTTTGATATTAATATAATGGTCTACGAGTTAGGCGACAGAGGAGCGGACCTTTTAGCTGAGAGATACGGGGGCGACAGGAGAAAGATATCTTGGCAGGAGAAGAACAGGAAGGCAAGGAGGTCAGAAGGAGTTAGGTATAGAGAACTTTCGGGTCTTGACCATCACGAAGAGCGAGGAGCGGATGAGGAATCTCGTTGAGGTGACAAAGGGAGCAGATGATAGTGGGAGAGGCTCCTATATGTTCTGGTTCACCGCAGTAGGCTGTTATAGTTTAGATAAGCCTGAAATGGTTATGAAAGACGTTTGGCGGACACCAATAGATGAGAGACAGGGCGGGGCTGTCAATAGTTTTATGTAAGTTTCGGGGCTGTCAATAGTTTTGTGTAAATTTCCAATCTGCATTAATTATAAATACTGATCCTTTTTCCGAATGTTATTTATTTTCTCACAAAGGAAATTTACACAGATAATTACTCATACCATTTTATTTCTGCTTTTTAATTGCACCCCACGTGCTAGCCAAGCTCATATATGATGGCTCTACAGATATAAAATTCACCAAACCGTTCATCAGGGTTTTGGTGCCAGCTTCGTCCAAAGCGACTTTCAGTATGCAGACTTCATCAATAGCGCCCTTCAGATTATACCTTCCTTTAATCTCTCCCCCGACGTTTAGAGCGCCATTATGCATAATAGGTGGACCAGCAAAAGCCTGCTCTGCATCTTTAACCGCATCTACGTATCCTCTCAATGTAGTGCCATCATAGGTCATTGCAACATGGTGCCATTTACCATCAGCAACTACCGCTTTACCATTTACTGTATTATGCGTCTTATTCTTGCTCTTAAACGAATAATGCACACCTGTTTGTCCGCTGATAACAAACATTCCGTATGTCCTCAGCTCTTCCGCTCCAATATCCATAGCGTCTTTGGCTAAGATGGTCTGCCATCCTGACGTCCCTGGAACTTTTATCCATGCAGCTACGGTAAAGATCTCTTGGTTTAGTATGTCCGAATGGGGTATTGACACATAGGATTCATTTGCAGCTCCTTCAAATTCTAATGCCTTGATGAATTTTCCATCAACCCATTTTGCATTGATAATCTCTCCATTTTTGACATTTCCAGTTGAGTCTTTAACTGACTTTCCACTACCTTCATCAAAAAGCCAAACACCGGCAAAATCACTTCTATTAATGGCATAACTAGCCAAAGGAACTGCGAAAATAATTAAAAACATTAAAGTTGCGGTATATGAGATTGACTTTATCATAGTATAACCTCCTTGTATGAACTGATGAGAAAAATGTTCTTAAAAAAATTTCAAGAAAACCTTTTTATCTGGTGGTTTATTTTTCAGTCAAATTTCCCCTACTTGATAGGTATATTTATTTGGTTGTATCTTGATATAAGGGTGAGACATATTTTATTGACGCCTTGCATATTTAGACGCCTCATAATGATGATAATGCAGAACAATTACCTATACCACTAAATACCTTAAACATATGTAAAATCAATAGATTTCACCACCCAAGCTCTTTAATAAAATAACCATAACAAAACCATGCCAAACATATCCCACATTTGCCCATTTTCCTAACATGAAAATGTCAAATAAATGACCATTTATGAACTTTCTGGCATGTCTATGGCAAGCATCAGCGACAAGTAATGATTGATCAATGACAGACGGAAACGCTAGGGGATCACCTTTAGAAAAAATACTCTTTACCGATTAAACCCCTCTAAAATGCCCTAAAACGCATTTATCCTACCCTCCCGCTATACTACTAGGACAGTTTAAGATAGACGCCTTATAAGCCATTCTGACGCGTTTTTCCCGCATTTCACAAATAGACCCTAACCTGTCCTTGTAAGTCGCTCAAGACATGTCAACAAACAAGAGGATCTCCCTAAGTTGCTGTTCGGATAAACGATCTATCTCTTTGAATATCTTTTCATGTAACGATGTTGACATATTAACCTCTAAGTTAGACAAACCATACCAATAATTGAGATGTTATGAGCTATCATTTCTCTAAAGGTCAATGGACAGATACCAGTCCAATAGTTCCTAATATTATTTATGCCTCTAAACATGTCAGATCGATACAATTTCAATGCCCTTGATACGATCAAAATGACGCCTGTTGTTCGTTAGAAGCTTAAGTCCATGATAAACACATGTAGCGCCTATCAGAAGATCAAAATCATCTATAATAAGTCCTGCTTTTCTAAGGCGAGCATTCTCCTCTCCAAATATGCTGCAAATACCATCATTAATGCCCAATACTGTTACAAAGGACAGAAAATTGTCTAAACTTTCTTTGGCTTTAAGTGGCTCACTTGAATAGTAAACTCCTGTGTAAAGCTCAGCCAAAGAAATAACACTTAATCCCATGCCATCCTCTCGTAATTCACGTAATTTTCTGACCACGTTTTCTCTGCCACGAAGATAATAGACAGCCCAATCAGTTTCCACCAGATAAACCATCTTCACAGCTTTACCTCCGGTCTGTTTTGCACATCCCTTTGACGATATATTTCGTCCAGAAATCCCTCATCTACAATGTCTTTCCATCCACCAGCAGCTGAAAGAAACCTATTCCATTTCCCCTCTTCAGATATAGTTAGGGGAACATCGATCGTTACAAGGATCTCCGTTTCATTTTCTATGTCTATTTCCTCTAAAGGCTCAATAACGCCATTCCTATATCTTGCTTTAATTGTCTTTATCAATTAGGCTCACCTCCAAAATCTATGTTAAAAAGCTCTCACTGATATTCTATCACCAACTCGCCTGATCATCAAAGGATTTTTTTCTGAACTTACACCTGCACATCAACATTATGGACATTATGAGATATCTCCATTTAGATGTGCAGATGCCAGTCCGGAAACAAACGATAGTTCATAATAACAATAGCTCATAATATTTTCGCTCTTTAACAATGATAGATTTATATGGCGTCAATGACTAATGTCGTTGACGCTTTTTTCTTGCTTTATGTAAGTGTAAGACGTATAATCTTAACTGATATGAGATTAGTGCGTGAGGGATGAAAGCGTCTCATTACGAAAGATATACATACGAAGAAGTTCGTCACGAAGCATAGGATATAATTCTATACAAGGGTAAAGTGAAAGGCAATTTGCCACAATGTTGTGCCGTTAGATATAGCCATAATCGAAGAAGCGAGAGATTTAATAAACAGACTTGGTAAGAACTATCCTTTAAGAACATTAACGTCCTTCAACTTGCTTCATGCAATCTTGTTTATGAACCTGACAAAGATCGGGCTATTGTCAGTTCTGACGATAGGTTCACTCGTGTTGCAAAAAATATGGGTATGAGAATAATTAATCCGGAAGAGCAAAAATAGCTTTTACGTCTTTGTGTCTTTATGATAAGCACTTTAACAATGCCAATGATGATAAATTTTGGCAAAGTCAAACCAAACAAGGAGTGATTATAATGAAAACATCAAGTAAAACTTTGATCGTGATTTGTTCCTTTCTCTTCTTCATTACATCTGTTTGCAATTCAGCGGATATTGTAAACATAGTACGTAACTCATCATTTGAGGACGGTACAGTAGAATGGCAACTCCTTATTACTGCTCCTGCTGCTGCGAAATGGGAAGTTGAAAAAAATGGTGTAGCAGGTAAATGTGTCCATATGTCTATCACTGCGGTTAGTGGAACTAGTTGGCACGTGGAAATTCATCAAGGAAATCAAGTGTTAAAAGCTGGACAGGAATATACCTTTAATTTCTGGGTTAAAACAGAAGAAGGCGTAACCAGAGTTATCCAACCTGGAATAGAGGGACTTGGAGCATCGGATTGGTGGCAGGATATTAATATAACAGGCAAATGGTCAGAATTTACCAAGACTTGGATTCAAGGTTTGTCTGGAAGCGCAACTATACATTTTGCACTGGCACAGGTTAAGGGAGAAGTATGGTTAGACCACGTGCGATTATACGAAGGCAAATATAAAGAAGAAGACCTGGAAAAATTTAATGAAAAAGGGAAAGCTGTCAAATCCAAAGGGAAACTGGTAACCACGTGGGCATCAATCCGATACCTATGATAAAGTTAATATAGAATGCAATACCTCTATTAGTTCAAACTATCATCTGATTCTTTACGACAGTACATCATATCACTTCAAGGTGAGATTTTTTATGAAAGAGAACATATATAAAAAGGAAAAGGTTAGTATTGTCAAATGTTGTATTAACTCAAGTGATGAAGAGATAGCAAGATCGGTCTATAATGCAGTCAATCTGATTGGCGGATGCGAACCAATTCTTAATGGAAAGCAAAAAATTCTAATAAAACCCAATATTGGAACTAATAGTATAAGACTATATAAAGGTAGACAGATCGATCTCACAGAACCGGCGATAGTCGATTCAGTCATAGCTTTAATAAGAGAGCATTCTGACGCGGAAATAATAATTGGTGATGGAGAACCGATTGACCTATATCAAAGACTCGGATATGACAATATTGTAAAGAAATATCATAATGTCAGACTTATAGATTTTGGCGCCGGTCCATTTGAACGAGTGTCGGCGCCAAACCCAGTCATGTTTAGAAACTACATGCTAAGTAATGAACTTAAAGATGTAGATATGACCATTTCCATATCAAAAATGAAAATCCATCATGCACAAGGAGCAACTCTTTGCCTGAAAAATCTGTTTGGCTTAACTCTCAAAGCAGTATATGGTTCAGTGAGACTATATCTTCATGATGCGTTAGTGCGCCTTCCAAGAGTATTGGTTGATTTAGGGCTCATATTCAGACCTGAATTATGCCTAATAGATGGTATTGTATCTGCTAATAACCAGGAATGGAAAGGCGAACCTGTTGAGATGAATGTTATATTGGCTGGTTATAATGCCATAGCGATTGACGCCGTCGGTATGAAAGTTATGGGTTTAGACCCGAAGTCGGACTATCCTAATTATCCATTTTTCTATCATAATAATCCATTGAATATAGCAAAATCTGTTGGATTGGGAACAAACGATTTAGAAGATATTGAGATTCTGGGCTATCAAATAGATGAAGTGAAAAAGCACTTTGAGGTTAAAATAAATGATATGATATCCATGATAAATGGTGATTTTAAGCAAAAGGGAAAGTTACAGGTTAATCTGTATAGGAAAAACAGGGTGCAATTTATAAAGGACTATGCGGATAGGTATGAGCGATGGTAAAATATTATGGGCAACAAGCGACATAGACGAAGCAATCAGGAATTATCTGTCATACGAAAAGTCAATAACTTATTTTATGATCAAGGTTGTTCCAGAAGACGAAGAACCAGAAATACTGGATGTGGTGGTGTAAAATTATTTGTGTAAATTTCCTCCCTGTGATAAAATAGATTTCTATTAACATTTAACATTTATATAGGTTCATTAAGGAGGAAATATGTTAGACTGGAATGATAGAGAAGCAATAAAGGAATTCATAAAACAAAACAACATAAAAGACATTATACAACTCAATGACTTCATAAAAAAGATGATGGGTGCTATAATTGAGGAGATGTTAGAGGTTGAAAGAGATGAATATCTTGGTTATCAAAAGTATCAACGTTCAGAAACAACAAACTCAAGAAATGGCTATTCATCCAAAAATGTTCGTTCTACTCAAGGTGATATAAAATTAGATATACCGAGAGACAGAGATGGTCAATTCAAACCGGAGTTCATTAAGAAACATCAAAACGATATATCTCAAATAGAAGATAAGATTATATCAATGTATGCCAAAGGTATGACAGTCAGAGACATACAATCACATCTTGAGGATATATATGGAGCAGAAATATCAACGCAGACTATTAGCAATATGACAGATAGGATACTACCAAAGGTAGAGGAATGGCGTAATCGTCCATTGAAAGAAATCTACTCCATATTATATATAGATGGTCAGCGATTCAAGGTTCGCTCTGATGGTCAGGTAAAGGAAAAGACGGTTTACACTGTTTTGGGAATAAACATAGAAGGTAACAAGGACATACTTGGTCTTTGGATAGCAGAGACAGAAAGTGCCAAATACTGGCTTTCAGTATTGACAGATATTAAGAATCGTGGAGTTAAAGATATATTAATTATCACCAGTGATGACCTTCCTGGTATACAAGATGCAATAAAGGCAGTATATCCTGAGTCAGTATATCAGGGTTGTGTGGTTCATTTGATCCGCAACACATTTAGATATGTATCACACAAGGACATGAAAGCGTTTAGTAATGATATGAAATTTATATACAAAGCACCGACAGAGGAATCTGCATTGAAAGCTTTTGATGAGTTAAAATCCAAATGGGGTAAGGAATATCCATTGGCAATAGGTATATGGGATAAGAACTGGAACAGAATTTCTTCTATGTATCGGTTCACAGAAGAGATCAGGAAATTGATATATACAACCAATGCCATAGAGAGCATTCACAGTCAGTTCCGTAAGGTTAGTAGTCCCAAGAGTCATTTTCCTGATGATATATCAGTATTGAAGATGCTTTATCTTTGCAGTATTGAGATAACAAAGAGATGGACAAAGAGGATACCCAACTGGAATAAGATATTGGCACAGCTTTCAATTCACTTTGGAGAGAGGGTTAGTAAGTATTTATAATCAAGGCGGAATGGAAATTTACACAAAACTATTGACAGCCCCCTGGATGTTTATGACAACGTTTTATAACCGAATTTCTAATTTGAGACCTGTTTGTATTATGCCCGAGTTATCAAAATAGGGCTATGGATCGTTCAGGATTTCTAACACAAATGGAGAAAGCATATCTTGAAAAGCGAAGGGCAAATCCAAAGATGCTATGTGAAGTTAAGTTACCTGATAGCGTTTTCACTTATGATGCATAACAACATCCTTTCTTCAAATACTTCCAAACTTATTATCATTCCTAAATAATTCAGACTTTGAAATCGCAACAAAAAAATTTTCTTGACGAAGCATTATCAAAAATTTATAATGTTACTCAAATTTATTTAAATAACACAATAAACTCATCAACAAAGGAGGATTTTCTTGATCTATTCTATTTCTGATTTAGCCATAGAAGCTGGCATATCTTACCATACATTATATTTTTATATTAGAGAAGGACTAATAAGAGAATCGATTCTTGTTGGTAGCCGTCAGAGAATATTTGACGAATCTGATTTAGATAGGTTAAAACGCATTATCCGTCTTAGAAAGGAAGGGAAATCTATAAAGCACATTAAGGCTATTCTAGAAGAGGAGAAAGCAGATGACCCCACAAAATATCTATGAATTAGTTGATCTTAAAGAGGACCCTTTTCGCATAAGCCCCGATCCACGGTACTTTTACCATACGATAGGTCATGATGACGCTCTACAACGTCTTTATCTCTCAATAGAGAAAAAGAATGGTCTTAATATAATCTACGGTGATTACGGAACTGGTAAAAGCACTATGGTTGAGATACTCCAGAGACGTTACGGAGGAAACGAGAATTATATAGTTGCGAAAATGGCAACAGCTAAAGCTAAAAGCGAATACCAATTTTATCAATTAATACTGAATGCTTTTAACATTAAAAACACAGCTCGATCCACTCTATCTTCCAGGACACTTCTTGAAACATTCTCTTTTGAAAAGAATATTGGCGAAGGAAAAACAATAATACTGATTATAGATGAAGGAGAAGCTTTAACCCCAACCAACATTGATATACTAAGAACTTTATTAAACTTTGAAGCTCCCGATCAAAAATTTATTCAAATGATAATATTTGGTCAAATGGAACTACTTCCCAAGGTCCGCCGTAGAAGAAACTTCGTTGATCGCATTAGTTTGTCATATATTCTTAATCCACTAAACATAAGTGAAATGCGAGAGATGATCGATTTCAGATTAAAAGTTGCTGGTTGGATGGGGCAGAAATTATTTGAGGACGATGCTTATGAAATGATTTATGACTATACCAAAGGATTTCCAAGACAAGTAGTTAAGCTCTGTGGCATGTCTTTAGAAACTTGCATTATGAACGGAGATTTCATGGTCACCAGAGAAATTGTTAGGTATCATGGAGATATGGAGACGAAGCTCTATGGAGCCCGAAAAATTAGAAAAATATAAAGAAGCTACTGGGATCGCCCTACTTAATGCATATAGTAACGGGTTGTTATCTCGGGAAGAGTATCAATTAATTCAGAAATTCAAACGTGAGAAATGGAACAATGTTAAAGATTTTCTAAAGTCTATTTCTGAAAAGAAAATCGTATCTGATGAGGAAAAGGAGTCTACAAAAAATGCATACTCAACTGACGTAGAGTATACAAGAAATGTAGAGTATACAAATAATGTATACTCAACTGATGTGGAGTATACAAAGAATGTAGAGTCCTTGCTTTCTAGAGTAAATTTAATAACAAAGACATACAACGAAACCAACATCAGAGTTCCAGTATTATCAAACGTAAATATAAAGAGCAACTTCACCAAATTTGATAACGAAGTCAGCGACTATTTGAATGGTCAGCAAACACTCCTTGAACAGAGCATATATAACAGGCTTTACAGGTTATCTGTTGGGTGTGATAGAAATTATTGCCGAGTAAATGCAGAAGCCCTAATGAAATCTTGTAATATTAAAGATAGGCGTACTCTTAATTCCGGAATAGACGGACTTATAAAAAAGGGTCATATTCAGATAATTAATAGAAATAACAAAGGGACACTGTATAGAATTTTCTTTCCACACGAAATCATGGATAATGAAGATAATACTAATATAGAGATGACGCCAATTACTGATAATTCAGAAATTGAATAAACAAATCCAGAGAAACTTTAAGGGAAATGGAGAAAAAGCATATAAAGGAAACAATATAGAATCTAAACAGAATCTAAAATTTTTAGATATGGAAAATAGATCGTGACATGTTCGGTTTCTCAGATGTAACTTGTCTTTCAAAATACTGCACTTTAAAAGAAGAAATACTGCACTTTAAAAGAAGAAATACTGCACTTTGAAATAAAAAAAATGTGTTTTAGCCCTTTATTTTCAATCATTTGCGAAAGACGTAATTTAAAACAACGTTTTAAATTTAAAAACAACAACAATATACCGTTATAGTACCTAGGTACTTACAATAACTAAGGGCACAGAAATATGAGAATTTATTTGTTGTTGTTTTTTATTTTTAAGCTTATAGGGAAAAGGGAAAGAAAGCATAAAATTCCAAGTAAGTTAGAGGAGACATAAGATGACACAAAAAAATCATTACCGGATTCAACTGATGATAAAGAGGAAAAAATACCTATACCAACGTTCATAAAATCAGAAGTCAATTTTGTGAGACTTCCATTCTTTGCTCTATCAAGGAAAGATTCTTCAAATAGAACAGAAACAGAGTACAGAGAATCCACCGAAAGAGATGGAAAGAGGATAGAAATCCTTTGGACGGTTACTGCAAACGCTAAATTTGGTTATCCAACCCCATTTGATAAAAAGGTGCACAAAGCAATTGAATCAATTATAAGCAGAAAAGGACTTCCCATAAAAAATCCCATTGACTTCTCAATATACGAAATCTGCAAGCTCCTAAATATAGATGCTGATTCTGGAAGAAATTATGAGATGGTCAAAAACGCCTTAATTAGGACCTCATTTGCAGGCATACAATCTAAAGGAACTTTCTATTCCAAAAATGATAAAAGATGGATTGAGGATGCATTTCATCTCTATGACAGGATTGTGTTCATTGGAGAAACACTTCCAGATGGAACTACTGCTGAAACCAATTATCTCTTCTTGAGCGATTGGTATCTCAAGAGCCTTAATTCCTTCTACATAAAGCCGCTTGACTATGGTTTCTTTTTAAGCTTAAAAAGCAACATAGCCGGTAGGTTATATGAATTCCTCAGTTTACAATTCTACGGAACAGGTGGTAAACCATATTCCATTGATTACCACAAACTATGTCAGGTCTTGCCCATAGTTGAGCAAAAATATTTATCAAAAGCTATCCAGAATTTAGAATCTGCCCATGAAGAACTCATCAAAAAGAATTTTATCTCAAAAGCAGAATGGTGTGAGAAACCTAATTGGACAATAGTCTACTATCCAGGGAAAAAAGCCAATGAAAAGTTAAAAAGTGCTGAAACTGAAAATCAGCCAAAGGTTGAACTGTTAATATCCGACGGAAAACAAGTCATAGATAGTGAGATAGAGCTATCCCAAGATAAGTCTGAAATAATTGAGAACCTTATTCAGAAGGGGATAGCGAAAACTACTGCTATTAAATTAGCTAATAACTACTCAGACGATCGGCTTAGAGGACAGATAAACATATTTGATTGGTTAGTAAGGAATAAAAGTCCTTTGGTCGAAAAGAGTCCAGCAGGTTTCTTAAGAAAATCAATAGAGGAGGATTACCAACCACCCAAAGAATATTTGGATCAACAAGATAAAAAAGCCAAGGAACAGAAAGGGAAAGATCGCCAAGAACGTTGGTTAAAACGTAGGGAAAAACTAATAAGACAGGAAGTTGCTAATTGGGATCAGGTTTCTTTGGAGGAAAGAATAAAAGGGAGATTAAATTTTTGGATAACAAGTGAGACGATGAATAATAGGACACCGACACCAGAGCAAATAGAGATAAAGAAAAAGGAATTGATAGACTGCTTACCAAAGACTGATGATGAGAAATTTGAATATCTGTCTCAGAAATATCCAGAATTACCCCCTGATGATTTTAAGTAGGAATGGCAAAGAAAATTCTTGGAGTTTTTGTCGCATTATTTACAAAAATTTAATAAAAAGCTGATTCACCCTCAGTTTTTTCTATACCTCATAAAAATACATCTGACAATTCCAAGAGCCATATGAAACCAATAAATGCTCATTGGATAAAGCAAAATGTCACCTATAGTTGACATCTAAATTAATTTATTGTATATTAGAAATTAAGATTATTTTCTCTGTAGGCAAGATTGTATGTTCTTCTGATTTGTTTGAGGAAAATGAAATATTTTGAATGGAATTAAGGGAAAGCAGGACTTTTTAGCATAGTATGATATTTTGTGCTAGAAAGTTTTTGTTTTTGCAACTTATAATGTATATGATATATACAAAATATCTTATTTATAAGAGGATTATACTTTATGTCTGCTCCTATCACAAAAAAAATCTATCGGATACACGAATTAGCTAAGGAACTTGACAGGCGTCCGCTAACCATCAAAAGATGGGAATCCGCAGGGTTAATACCCAAAGCTAGAAGAGATACTCGGGGGTGGCGTTATTATACCGAAGACGATGTTAGAAACTTAGTGAAAATGGTCAAAGAAAATAGCTATTTTTCTAAATTTGCCCAATATTAAATGTAGCCGATTTCTGATTCAAAGGGCAACGTTAGATTTGTCTTTTCACCTCTGAGGATATAAAACAGTATGCAAGAAGCAAACAAAACTGACAGACAATCTGCTTCAGAAAGCATTATTGAAATATCATTTCAGGACATTATGCAAATTATGCTTGTCCGTAAATGGGCCATTCTTTTGGTTTTTCTATCAGCTTTTAGATCCACGGTTTACTATATTAAAACCACCCCGTATATATATGAATCCAAAGTTCTTCTAATGCGTGAGACTTCAACAGAGAAATTACCAGCTAATATCATAGGTATTGACGTTGAGCCAGAAAAGCTTGATAAGGGACAGGAAATGCTCTTGAAAAGCATTCCCTTGTTACAAGAAGTCCAAAGAAAGCTTTCCGATCAAAATATCAATGTTGATATAAAACAACTTTCCGAATGGTTGTCTTTATCCACCTCCAAGGACAGCACAAATGTCGTTCAATTGATTGCAAAAGCAAACACGCCAGAACAAGCACAAACAATAGCAAATATCTCTGCGGAAACATTTATAACTAAGTTGTCAGAGATGAAAAAATCAGAATTGAGCCAGGGATTAGAATTCCTAAAACAGCAGATGGAACAGATTGAAGCAAAAAATAGGGAGACCGAAGGGGCATTAAGCAATTTCAGAGATAGAGAGGGCATTATTGCAGTGACGTCAGAAACAGAATCGGGCGGATTACTAGGGAAGTTAGGGGCTATGCAAAGCGATCTTCTACAAGCGGAAAATGACGTTGAGCTTCCCAAGACACAATTGTAAGCCATTGAAAAGCTTATTGAGGAAAAAAGAAACTTGCTCAAACATCATCTACCAGCGGGATTTCCGCTCAAATGGATAAGATTCGTGAGACGATAATAAACCTTCAGATTGAATTAAGCAACAAGTTAGAAACTCAAACGGATAAACATCCAGACGTTATAGCTATTAAGAAAAAAATAGAAGCAGCACAAGCACAATTGGATTCAGAATTTAACAAAATGCTTACTGGAACTTCTGCAACAAGCATTGATCCGATAACCGAATTACAGGATTTGATGAAACAATATGTTACTCTGACCGTCCAGTTGAATAGCATGGAGAAACGAGCAGCGTTGATGAAGGACAGACTAAACCAATTCAGGTCAGAACACCCAGAGATCGCATCAAAACAAGTAGAATTGATGCAATTGGAACGGCAATCAAGGGTTTACGAGCAGGCTTATTCAACGTTAACGAGCAAATACGAGGATATGCGATTGATGGAGCAGATGAAAATTGCTGGACTTAAAGTGATTGACCCTGCGCCACTTCCAGATTCTCCCATATCTCCTAACATAAGTTTGTCTTTAGCTATGGGGGCGCTTTTGGGGCTATTGTTAGGAGTAATGCTTGCCTTTTTCCTGTATTACATAGATGACACCATAAACACAGAAGAGGACGCTCAACGTTATCTGAGCTTTCCTGTTTTAGGGACAATACCTAAGATAACTCCATATCAAGTTCCCGAAACTGCAATTAACTGGCGAAGCAATAGCGGAGCAGTCCACAATAGGGATACCTCAAAAAATGACGGCAATTTAAGTAAAAAATCCAGAATAAAGATGCAAAATCTGTTGAGGCATTGCATATTATATGCACCCAAAGACTCTCATAAATCCAACGCAAAGGAAAGCTATCGTAATCTGGCGGTAAACATACAATTTTCTTTGATAGACAAGCCGATCAAGTCTCTGTTAGTAACAAGTTCTGGTCCGGGTGAGGGTAAGACTACCACAGCTTGTAATTTGGCAATAACTATGGCAAGACCTGATATGAAGGTTCTTCTAATTGATGCCGATATCCACAGACCAAGATTGCATCGGATATTGAGGCAAAATCGCCTACCAGGGCTGACAGATATACTCGTATCAGGCGTTGAAGACAACGGACATCTTTTATCTGATTGCATCCATACAACAACCGTTAATAACCTTTATCTGCTTCCATGCGGTTCGCATATATCAAATATGGAATCTTTGCTTGCATCGCAGAAAATGGCGCAACTAATTGATACTATGAAACAGCAATATGATATGGTTATATTGGATTCTGCTCCAATCCTGTCTGTTGCTAGCTATTAGCAACAAGGTGGACGGCGTTTTATTGGTCTTATTCTCTGGAATGACAGATAGCAGGACTGCTAATAGAAGTATAGATGTGCTAAAGAGAGTAAATGCTAAAATAGTCGGCACAGTTGTGACAGATGTGGACTATGCAAAGCATTACGGCTACTATCGCTATTACCGCTATTACTATCACTACCACCATCATTACGGAGTAGAAAGCGAAAAAGATGAAGAGTAGCGATACTCTAATGGGAAGGGGGTTATTTTTGATGGCAAAATATCTTGTAACTGGGGGAGCGGGATTTATCGGATCGCATATCGTTGAAGAATTGCTCAATAGAGGGGAATTCGTTAGAATTCTTGACAATTTCTCTACAGGCAGACGGCAGAATATCCTACCATTCATTGATAATCCAAACTTTGAGCTTATAGAGGGTGACTTGCGAAGCTACCATATCGTTTTGGAAGCAGTAAGAGGGATGGATTATGTTCTTCATCAAGGCGCTCTTCCATCAGTTCCAAGATCAGTAAAAGACCCCATAACTACAAATGATGTAAACGTCAATGGCACACTAAACATCCTTGACGCATCAATCAACGCAGGGGTGAAAAGAGTAGTTTTTGCATCGTCATCATCAATCTATGGCAATAGCGAAGAACTTCCGAAAAGCGAGGACATGAAACCTGCACCAGAATCGCCTTATGCCATATCAAAATATGCGGGAGAAAGGTATTGCCAGATATTCACAAAGCTATATGGGCTTGAGACGGTGTGCCTGAGGTATTTCAACGTCTTCGGTCCTCGGCAAGACCCGAATTCTCAATACTCTGCGGTGATACCAAAATTTATTCGGCTGATTAAAGAAGGGCAAAGCCCCATAATATATGGAGATGGTGAGGCAGCAAGAGATTTTACTTACGTCGCAAACGTCGTCAATGCAAATCTGCTTGCCTGTACATCTAAGTATGCAGTTGGTGAAGTATTCAATATAGCTTGTGGTGGGAGTATAACCATAAACCAATTAGTAAAAAAATTAACTGGTATTTTTGGCAACAACATAGAACCGGTATACAAAGATCCAAGACCAGGAGATGTCAAAAATTCCTACGCATCTATTGAAAAGGCAAAGACTCTGTTAGGTTATAATGCTATAATTAGCTTTGACGAAGGGCTGGTTCGTGTGGTTAATTCGTGATTGGAGCAAAAAATGGAACTCAGTTCAAAGATCATTCTCGTTACCGGGTGTGCAGGCTTTATTGCATCAAAGATTGCTGAATTGCTTCTTGAACAAGGAGTAGCCGTTATAGGATTAGACAACTTGAATGATGCCTATTCTCCAATTCTGAAAGAATGGCGGTTAGCGAGGATTCAGAAGTTCGGTAATTTTGAGTTCCATTGCATAGACATCACTAATCTTGATGCGCTTAAAGAGCTATTCCAACAGCATAAGTTTGATGCGGTTATGAACCTTGCAGCGCGAGCAGGTGTAAGGGCAAGTGTTGAGAATCCATGGGTATACGTTGATACAAATATCATTGGAACGCTTAATCTTCTGGAACTATGCAAGGATTTTAACGTAAAGAAATTCGTTTTAGCGTCAACGTCCAGCATATACGGCGCGAACGAGACGCCTTTTAATGAGGATGATAAAGCAGATAAACAGCTATCCCCTTATGCTGCGACCAAAAAGGGTGCGGAGGCTTTGGCATATACGTATCATTATCTTTATGGAATTGATATAACAATACCAAGATATTTTACCGTTTATGGTCCAGCAGGACGACCTGATATGATGCCATTTAAATTTATCCATTGTATTGCAGAGGGATTGCCGATACCCGTATATGGCGATGGCAATCAAGAGCGCGATTTTACTTATGTTGATGACATTGCAAGAGGATCAATCGCATGTCTAAAGCCATTGGGGTTTGAGGTTATAAATCTTGGCAGTGACCGTCCTATAAAGGTAAATTATGTCATTCAACTGATGGAAAGATATATCGGTAAAAAAGCTATAATTGAGTATCAGCCAACACATCCAGCAGATGTTCCTGTTACGTGGGCAGATATATCAAAGGCATCAAATTTGCTTTCATGGAGTCCTAATTTTGGTATAGAAGATGGTATTCAGGACACAGTAAATTGGTATTTAGAGAACAGAAAGTGGGCAATGAAAATTGAAGATTGATCATTACTAATTGATGAATTTTTGGTTTGTCCTAATGATCCTGAAATTATTGTTGAAAGAATAGTTCATCTCATTCAAGATCCTAATATTGCTGTTAAAATGAGAAATAATGAGAGAAGGTTTGTCTTTGAAACATTTTTTATCAGGCAATATGTTATTAGCTTTCAGAAAATGGTTCAAGAGGCAATGGATTAATAGGAATCTATGCGCTTCTTAAGTAAAAAGAAATTAGATAGTAAGGAATGAGTTCATGGAAAATATTGAGAAATATTGTTCTCAAAAGGTATGAAAATGACCAAAAAGCGTGTACCTTGTATTCTAGTTGTAGGCTTAGAGCATGTTCTGCCAAAACAAGCTGTTCAGGCTGAGGCTCTCGCAAAAAGGGGGATCCGGACCGTTTATTATGCTCGTGATATTTGGAATCTTACGGAAACCACAAAAAAAATGTTTCCAATCGAGTTTGTAAAGGCTCCAAATAATATAATTTTAGCATGCTTTTGCTATTTGTGGTTATTATTGAAATACCGTCCTAAGCACGTGGAGATATTTTTTTGCATGGATTGGATTCCTGTTTATGCCATTCTTACTTTTATTACTCGTATTCCTCTTGTGTTCATTTGCCGTGGTGGAGAGTTATTATACTGGAAGCAGCACAGAATGTCAACACGAATAATTTTGAGCCTGTTATTTAAATTGTCCAAAATTATTATTTGTACAGAATATTTTATGGAAGAAATGATCAGACGTTACCATATATTCGATCTTAAAAAGTTTTTCTTTTTTCATAACAGAACAAAAGTTTATAAAGATTATACTATAGAACGGGATGAGAAGATAATTCTTTTCCTTAATTCTTTCAAAGCATGGCGACATCCTGAGTTGATCATACAGGCAGTTCCATTAGTAATTAAACGATTTCCGGATGCTAAATTTGTGTTAGTCGGTGTAACTAATATAAGTCCTCGAACTCAGGTAGAGGAGAGAGTAAGGCAGTTAATCAAGGAATTAGAAATTGAGGACAATGTAAAGATTGAACCGTTTACTGATAATCCATGGAAATATTATGAGATGTCATCTATTTTTGTACTACCTGCAGATATTGTCTTCTGCAATTTTAGTCTTATTGAGGCAATGGAGCGTGGTATCCCGCCAATAGTATCGAATATAGGTGGTTCTGAACGTATCATTGAACATAGAGTAAATGGTCTTATAGTGCCTCAGACACCACAAGATATTGCAGATGCAATCATCTTGCTTTTAGATGATGAGCAATTGCGCCGGCGTATGGGTGAAGCTGCACGCGCAACAATACTCCAACAATACGACATTGACGAGGGAAGTAAAATACTTGAAAATTTATATAAAGAAAAAATTTGGCGATAACTATTTTAGATTTTTTATTTAGGGGTATTGTATATGTCTGAGAAGGTTCTTATTACCGGTGTAGCAGGAATGCTCGGTTCACATTTGTCTGATAAGCTTCTGGAAAGAGGGTATGAGGTTATTGGAATAGATAACCTGAGTTTTGGAAAGATAGAAAATATTCAACACAACATAAAAAATCCAGCTTTTCGTTTTTATTGTATAGACGTTCTGGATATCGATGCACTTAAGATTCTTGGGAAAGATGTAAACACAATCGTACATATGGCAGCGGTAAAGAAAATCTCAGAATCTGATTCTAGTATGGCCACCTTGAAAGTAAATACTAAAGGCACAGAAAATATATTAGAGATTGCAAGGATGTGGGGTGCAAAGGTAATTTTGGCATCAACATCGGATGTTTATGGAATGTCGAATGATCTTCCTTTCAGGGAGGATGGCGATCTACTGATCGGTCCAACCATGATAAAGAGATGGAGCTATGCAGTTTCAAAGCTATATGATGAACAACTTACCTTTGCTTATTACAAGGACTATGGTGTTCCTGTAGTCATATTAAGATATTTTGGAGGGTTTAGTTCCAGATCGAGTTTCAGGTGGAGTGGGGGACACATCCCGATTTTCGTTCATGCCATTCTTAACGACGACGAAGTTATCATTCACGGAGATGGAAGCCAATCTCGTTCAATGTCTTATGCATTAGACCTGGTAGATGGAACAGTGCTATCCATGGAAAATGAAAAAGCAGTTGGGGAGATTATAAACCTTGGCTCTGATGAGGAAATGAGTGTTCTTGATTCTGCTAAGTTAATCCATCGGTTAGCCAACACACAGCGAGAATTAAAACTGCGATTTGTTCCTTTCAAGGAAGTCTTTGGAGAAAAATATAAAGACATTATGCGAAGAGTTCCTGACCTTACAAAAGCTAGAGAAATATTAGGTTATTATCCAAAATACTCTCTGGAGAAAGCTATCCAATTAACTATTGATGAAGTCAGAAAAGAGAAGGATAAAGAAAAGGATAATTGATGAGCATCAAATATAAAAGTTTTTTAGGCACGATCAAGAAGCTCTTCGCTCATTCGATGGTAAATGACTCTATATTCATGTCAGCTTCTCAGTACCTGCCAATAGGTATTGAGTTCGTTAAAGCGATACTTGTAACCCGAATATTGGGTCCTAGTGGTTACGGCATGGTTGGTTTGGTCACTGCTTATCCATTGCTTCTATCATCTTTCACTAATGTTAAGTCTGTCTCTATAACTTCACGTTATATTTCGGTTTTTCTGGCCACTAATCAGAAAGATAGCGTTAGAAGTATTTGTAAACTCACGTATGTATTAGACCTATTAACTTCGGTTACCGCTTTGCTGTTAGTTGCCGCAACAGGTTGGTGGGTTTCTGGGTCCATCTATAAGTTGCACGAATTATACTATCTCATGTTGATCTATGCTTTATCGTTTCCACTTTTATCTCCTGCTGGAACAAGCCGGGCTATATTATTATCGTTTCAGTGTTTTCGATGGATAGCAATACTCAATATTCTTAGTCAAGTTATTATGTTTGTTTTTGTCATTTTCTTTTTGCTATTAGGATTTGCGGTACCCGGTGTTATATTCGCTATGGTTTTAGGGTCTTTAGTAAATAGTTTAACAATGACCTATATAGCTAACCATGTCCTTCACAAGAATGGTTTCCGTCATTGGTGGAGTGCTTCATTTCAAAGTTTGGAGATACTAAAGAAAGAGCTTTTTTCATTTTTTAGCTGGAATTATCTGATGGTTACACTTACAGGCTTAGTAAGTCAGGTGCCGTTAATTTTGCTTGGCCACTTTAAAGGTGCAAAAGAGGTGGGTTTCTATCGCTTTGCTATGAATGTTATGATGTTAGGAAATAGTCTTGAAAGCTCATTATCAAATGTTGTTTATCCACGTCTCTCTACTCGCTGGGCATTGGGAGAACAGGAGAGTCTTAAGAGATCCTTGAAATTATGGACAAAATATGGCGGAATTTTTGCAAGTATGATAGTAATAATTACTTTTCTCCTTCCTATTATAATACCCGTTATATTCGGTTCTGATTATACTCCAGCTATAAAAAGTGCTCAAATTCTTATGGCTTCAAACGCACTAAGCCTTATGTTTTTTTGGTTAATTTCATTCTATTATTCAACAGGAAGATATAATCTCTGGATTAAAGCCTATATAGTTTACACAGCATTATATATAACACTTGGTTTGCCTGTCACTGAACGTTGGGGTTGCATGGGATTAGCAGTGCTTACAACTGCTATAAAAGTAATTTTTTCATTAATAATGATTAGTTTCGTTGTAACTAAATGGGAGATTTTTGTTAAGCGACCAGTATCCGAAACCAATTAAATTTTCGTCTTGGAGATGGTATATTTTTGCTCTGATAATGGGGAGAGATTTAATGAATAAGGATCTTTTAAGTCAATATTACGCGGAACATCATCGAGAAGGAAAAAAATTTGGATTTATCTTTGGTGGCAATGAAAGAGGTAGACTATTCTCAGAATGGATTGGCACAGGAAAAAATGTTGGCTCATGTAAATATATTGTGAAAAATCTTGAAATGTGATATATTTCCTCTATAAATTGAAATCTATACTAGTTCAAATGTTATTAGATATTTTCACAGTAACTTAACATGAGTCAAATTTTTGACTATGGTGTTAAGTAAGCTCATATTTATGAACAATAAAGGTTTTTCTATAGTCGTCAAGGCAAGAAAGCCATAGTGATGATAAATTATGCTATATTCTTTTGTGGAGTTTCATTGATGCGAAGTATAACAGATAGGGCATTCCATTATAGCTCGACAATACTCACTAAAATACTCAGAGTGGCTTTTACGTGTCTTATTGGTTCAATCGTAATGAGATCGGTGGTGTTTCTTGGATAATGTTAATACACAGTCGGTATCATCTCCAATATTGACAAATAGCTACAAATCTGGTTCTGAACCCTTTATATGGTTCCTTATCACCTTAGGATTGATTCTTTTTACATTTGCAGGCGGGAAAATAGTTGCCAATCTTCCATTGACTACGTTAGTTCGTCTAATTGGTTTGATAATATTTGCAACTATTATTGGTACTTTTGTATCAGTAAAGTTAGCACTCCATTTAGATAGGTATTTTGCTGTCCGCCTTTTCCTAACAGCGTTTGCGATAAGGTTGTTAACTGGTATCACAATGGGACTTTATTTGCTTGAAACTAATGGAACTCCTTTGTTTCAAGATGATACCAAGCTTTTCCAAGAACAAGCACTGGAAATAATCAGTGGGGAAATTCAGTGGATTCCAGGTGTTTTTTCTGGACCGTCTATAATCTATGCAAGTATATACAAACTCGTAGGTGATAATAGCCCTTTTTTATCTTTGGTACCGAATATACTTTTAAGTGCCCTAACTCCTGTATTTGTATGGCGTATTGTCCAAGAGTTGAAAATATCTGAGTCAATAGCACGTAATTCTGCATGGTTAATGACTTTATTACCAGTAACGGTGATATATAGTAGCACACATCTGAAGGAAGGAACTACTGCTTTTGCGATTACATTATTGCTATATCTTGTAGTTACTAAATTTCATCGCCCATATTATTTGACATTAATAATGGCATTACCTTTTTTATTTGTTGTTTTCCTCTATCGTGATCGTCTGGGATTGCCTTTATTGTTTCTTTTTTTCATAGGGATGGGCATTACGAACAAAAATGGAAGATTTTCAATCACCTCCCTGATAGTGTGGCTGATTATTCCGTGTGCATTAGCAATTTTGGGGTTAAGACTGGGTTTATGGATTAGGAAACAGGGGGTAATTGAAAGAGTTTTCTTAACCGGTTGGTATATTCTTGAAAATCAACCTAGGAGTTTATTTTCACCAAAAGCTTTTTTGTCTGGCTTTAAGACAAATCCTTTGATCATTTTGCTTTTTTCACCGATTAGCGCATTATACATACTTCTACTTCCGTTGCCATGGTTTGCACTTAATGAAGGTATGTATTTTGAGGTCAATTTGCTTTCAATTGCCAATACAGCATGGCTTATCTTAATACCTTTGTTTTTTCTGGGATGTGTTCATTTATGGAGACAGCCCAATAAAGTCCAAAGACTTCCAGTATTATTAAGTTGGGGAGGGTTATTGTCAATGGCATTCTCGCTGGACGAATTAGGAATGATGGGGCGTCATAAAGAGATATTTATGCCATTTATGCTTATCTTAATTGAAGCAGGTTGGGAGAATTTTCGCTCTTGGCAAGCTTCCAGTAAATATGGTTTAATTGCCATAACAATATTATGTTTCTTTTTAATTAGTGTTTTATATTTATGTGCAAAGGTTGGCTGACATTACAGGCATTTACTATACCGATTTTGTTATGTTTTCTTATATTAGTTATGACATATATTAGGATAGCTAATAAATTAATATACAAATAATATATAAAATTTGATTGTAAGGAAGGTTTAAATGCAATATAAGATATGTTATGTTCTTCCAAGTTATAGTGAAAGTGAAACCCAACACTTTGCTCATATTCCAAGATTACTTTCTGAAATAGGTAAGTATGTTGATGTTTATGTAATAATTGAAAAGTGTCAAAGAGAACCGAATATTCCCAACGTGAAAGGTATCTATCCACAGAAATATGGTTATCGCAATAGGTTATTGCGGAGTCTTGAACTTGCTATTATTGCCATAAAATTATATCGTCAAGGCTGTAAGAAATTCTTCATTCGTATATCAATACCAGCTGGTGTTATAATTTGCATATTAGGTAAATTGTTAGGTGTAGAGACATACTATTGGAATAGCGGACAAGGCAAGGTTATTATACCAAGCTGGAATTCGGGATTTCATAGTTTTTTTCAAAGATTACATTATGAAATTAAGCTAATTCCATTCTACATTTTATCAAAATTGGTAGACAATTTTGTCACTGGTCCTGAAAGTATGAAGGAATATTATGCGACAGAATATGGGGTCAATCCCAATAAAATAATTATACTGTATAACGATATTGATTTATCTCGCTTTGAAACAATAAGAGTTGGAATGTCAAAGGAGTCTTTCAAAAAAGAATTAAATCTGCCATTAGATAAGAAGATAGTTTTATTTGTAGGACGAGTTTCTCCGCTCAAAGGTGGAACATATCTGATTCCTATAGCAGAAAAAATTCAGAAAAAATTAAATGATGTTATATTTGTTGTTATAGGACAAGTACATATAAACAATTTCGGATCGGAATTGAAATCAAAAGGATTAACTGAGACTGTTTTTCTTACAGGTTCAATTCCAAACTCAGAAGTTATAAAATATTATCTTGCGGCAGATGTTTTTATAATGCCATCCAATTCAGAAGGATTTCCAAGAGTGCTTTTAGAAACTATGGCTTCTGGACTGCCATTTGTCGCTTTTGATGTTGGTGGTGTCAAAGACATTGTAACAGAGAAGCACTTAGAATATGTCGTGCCAAGAGGTAATGTTGAGTTATTTTCTGAAAAACTTATTAAATTGCTTGAGAACCAAAATCTCGGAGAGGAATTAGCTTCAGAAGGATTGAAATGTGTCCAACAATTTTCAACAGAGAAAGTGGCACAAATGTTTATTGAAAGAATTGTACTTAGTAAAAAGATCATATAGTAAAAGTTAAATACTAATTTATTGCTTGTAAGAAGCAACAATGATTAGAAAGGATGATTTAAAATCCATACAAGAGTTATAAAACTAAACAAGGGAATACTTTCTTTTTATTTATCCGATATTGTAGAATTAGATGTCTCCGTGCAAATGGAACTTGGTGAAATCTATTCCGAAGAAATCTGGAATGAACAGAATTTCTTGTTTGAGCTCCCGGGGAAATGGGACTACAGCAAATTAGCTTTAGATGAAAATGATAGGCTTTGCGGATTCTGGATAGCTTCAATCAGTTCACATCCAATTGTTGGAGTATATACTCATCGAGTTGCAGTGAAGAAGGAATATCGAGGATATGGCATAGCAAAACAAATGTTTTTGGATTTGTTTAGCAATGCAAAGCAGAATGGATTTAACAGAATGACTTTAAGTGTCAGTATATTAAATGATCATGCTATTGCCTTCTATGAAAGTCTTGGGTTTATTAAACTTTCTAATAACGAGTTGATGGAGTTTATAGAGCATAAGGGATTGAAAGCGAGTATGATAAATAATTATGTTCAAGAGAAGGATGGACATAAGAAATTCATCTATGCTTTGTCAATTTGATCTTATTACAGGAGGAGATGATGAAAATCATAGCTGTTGGGGCTCATCTTGATGATGCTGAAATTGCCTGTGGAGGAACTATAGCTAAAGCTGTAAGCCATGCTCACCAGGTTAAAATCCTTGTTTTAACAGATTCCAGCTACTCAAATTATAGTGGAAAAACTTTACGCGAAAAGGAAGAAGGTATTAGAGAGGGAATTGAGGCAGCTAGAATATTGGGTGTTGAGGACCTGGAAGTCCTGTCCTTCCCCACAAAGGATGTGCCATATCATTCCTCAGTAATTGAAGCGATTGAACAAAGAATTGACTTATTTAAGCCGGACGTTATACTAACTCATTGGACTTATGATACTCATCAGGCACATAAGAATACCGGATTGTCTACATTATCAGCAGCACGTTATTACACTACTATTTTAATGTATGAACCAATGATGCCTGCTGGCAGGTCTTATGTTGCTTTTCGTCCACAGATTTATGTTGACATATCTGATTTTATTGAAAAAAAGCTTGAGTCACTTAAAGCACATAAATCGCAATATCTCAAATACGGTGAAGCATGGTTGGAAGCTGTTGAAGCTCGATGCCGATTGAGAGGTTATGAAATGGGAGTAAAATATGCTGAGGCTTTTGAGGCTGTTCGCTTTGAATGGAGTCTTTGAAATATGATAGTAACAATTCATCAACCGGAACATCTTCCGTGGCTAGGATTCTTCAATAAGGTAGATCAAGCAGAATTGCTAGTTATACTGGATGTTGTTCAGTATCGAAAAAACTATTTCCAAAATCGCAACCGTATCCTCAATCCACAAGGACCGTTCTGGTTAACGGTGCCAGTTATTACAAAAGGGCATACGTCAAAAACTATAAAAGATATGGAGATTTCAAACACTACAAACTGGAGAGATAGTTATTGGAAAAGTATCTACTATAATTACAAGAACCATCCCTTTTTTAACGATTATGCTACTTTCTTTGAAGATATTTGTAAAAAAGAATGGCAATTTCTTGCCGAACTTAACGAGCATATAATCTATTATTTTGTTGATATTTTAGGGATTAAAACGAAGATCATTCTAGCATCAGAACTAAATGTTAGAGGGACTCGGAGCGATTTGCTGTTGGATATTTGTCTGAAAACAAATGCCTCAACTTATCTTGCTGGTCAGCATGGTATAGATTATTTGGATGAAACTATATTCAAGGAAAAAGGTATCAATGTTATGTACCATCAATTTTCCCATCCTGTTTATTCCCAGTTTCGGAGAAAGGAATTTATTTCACACTTATCAACATTGGATCTAATATTCAATCATGGAAAAGAAAGCTTGCAGATAATAAGGAGCGGTTCAGATAAAAAGATTTTGTAATTAACCCTTTAAACAAAAGCTGATAGGGGATTAAAAGATGCTTGGAAAAAGTAAATTGATAATTTGTTCTATTGGAAAAGCAATTTATTTTCCAAAACTCAAAGATAATAGGCAGGACCTTCAGACTTTTACTGCCCTATCTAAAGATATGGAGAGATTATATCTAATAGTTCAGTCACGTTCCAGATCTTTTTCTATTTCTCATCATAAGAACATTGTTGCTCTATTTATACCTCATCTTAAAAATCAGCTTCTGAATCACTTATGGTTCATAAGTATGAGCGTCATCCTTGGATTCAAGCTTAACGTTAGAGCAAATGTTGATATGTTTCAGGCTTCTGAGCCAACAGGATCAGGTATTGCAGGGATAATCCTCAAATTGATCACAAGAAAGAAATTCTTACTTCAACTTCAAGGTGACCTTTTTAACTTACCTAGAAGTCAGCTTTCTTGGTTTAGGGTATATATTTCGCGAATTTTGACTAAGATTGCGTGTAAATTTGCTGACAAAATCAGATGTGTTTCCAAATCACTTATTGCAGAAGCAAAAAAACATGGTGTTCCCGACCATAAACTTGTTTTGGTGCCGTCAAGATGCGATGTGCGAAGGTTTGATCCAAAAATCTGGCGAGATAAAAGAGATGATATAAAAAATCAATTAAACTTAAAAAACAAAAAAGTTATAATGTTCGTAGGTGTTCTTTCCATTCATAAGGGATTATCGTATTTATTGAAAGCTATGCCTAATGTTCTCTCTTGTCATCCTGATTCAATGGTTTTGCTAGTAGGTTCGGGTCCCCTAATGGATGAATTGAAATCACTAGCTTCTGAATTAGAAATTACCGATAAAATTAGATTCTGCGGACGCATTTCTTATGACGATATACCTGTTTACCTTTCTGCCGCGGATGTTTTTGCTTTCCCTTCTGTAGATGAAGGACTTCCAAGGGCTGTAATGGAAGCGATGGCTATGGAACTTCCTGTTGTAGCATCCAAGGTTGGTGGTATTCCTGAGCTTATTCAGGATGGAGAAACGGGATTGCTTGTTGAGCCTTGCAATCCGCAGCAAATAGCGGAATCGTTGAATCGACTTTTAGATAATGAAAGTCTGGCAAGTGAAATAGGGGTTAAAGCTAGAAGGGAAATTGTTTCTGAATATTCTTTCGAAAAAGGTATTGAAAGATATATAAACCTAATATATGATGTTTGTTTTAAGTGAAAAAATTACTTTTACTTTCAAAAGCTACTTCACGTGCAGTAATGGAAGCAATGATGATTGAAGCGGAATATGAAAATTTGCAGAATTTCAAAAGCCTTTTTTCCTGTTATTGATGGCGCTGCAAATCATGTCTTGGAACTCAGCAGACAACAGTCCCTTAAGGGACATGAAGTGTGGATTTTGCAGCCACATAAGATTAATTTATGTGATCTTCCTAAAAAGTTGAGAATATTAAGAATCAGAATGCCTGTGCCTTCGAATTATGTTTACAAATCTAATGTTGTTAAGCTTTTCTTCAATATTATGGCAACAACAAGAATAATTCTCCTTCATTTAACAAATCACCTTGATCTGATTCATGCACATGGTGACATTTTTGAGAGTTTTTGTCAGGGAATTATAGGAAGAGTACTTCATATACCAATTATACTCACTATACATGGAGGAATAAATCAAAAGCGATTTTACCTTTTTCTTGCTAGATATATATTCAAATTACCTAACCATATTATTGTTACAGGTGATACAGTAAAACAGCAACTATTGAATATAGGTCTTTCGGATTCCAAAGTAAGTGTAATCAGTAGTGGTGTTAATTTGGATGAATTTCAACACCGTGACCAACCCCTAAAAATAATGAAATCTTCGTTAGGACTTGCAGAATTTGATAAGGTGATAGTCTCTGTAGGAAGGTTGCATCCAGTTAAAGGATTTGAATATTTAATAAAAGCTTTTAAATCCTTGAAAAATCGTCATGATCGGGCATGTCTCGTGATCATTGGAGATGGACCAGAAAAAGATAATCTTATAGGGTTGGTGGATCAGGAATCGCGAATAATTTTTACTGGCGAAAAAAAGAAAAAACAGGTTGTTGATTATCTTTTATGCGCTGATATATTCGTTTTGGCATCAGTCTCAATGACCTCACAGGAAGAAGGTACCCCTACTGCGGTAATGGAAGCAATGTCCGCAGGATTGCCAGTTATTGTTACTGATTCCGGTAGTACAAAATATTTAATTAGAGATGGTGAGAACGGTCTTATCGTGCCACAGAGAGACATAGTTGCTTTAAAGGAAGCAATAGAATTGTTATTAGAAAATGATAACCTTCGCACTAGAATGGGTTTTGCAAATCAACGTGTAGCTAAATCCAAAGATTGGTCGGTTATAAGTGAATCGGTATTAAAAATTTATGTCAATCTCATAAAAGGGTAAAGGATGTATTATGATGAATAGCTCTCCTAAAACCATTTATATAATTTACTCAGGTTTTTTCCTTAGAGGCAGTGGGGTGTCTCAACATATAAGACAATTGCAAAAAGCTCTTCAAAGAATCGGATTCAGGGTCGTCATTCTATCGTTAGAAAAATTACCTTTTTGCTTGCGATATTTGCCGCATATTATACAGAAAATTGTAAATTCTGTATATTCTCCTTGGGGTTATTACTACCGTTTTCGGTTCTGCAGGCTCATTTACCGTTGGTTGTTTGCACGAGAGATTCAAGCAACACAAATGAGTAGTGTTATCTTTGAGGATATATTTATTACTTTTCCAGTAAAGGTCAATGCTTTAGCGATCATACACGCCCTTCAAAGTGATAATATACAACATCACATCGTTTCTAAAAAACGAATGGAAAGAATAAAAAAACTAGAAGCCAGAATTATCGATCGGGTAAATATCCCGATAGTAACGGTCTCGGAACGTTATAAACAGTCTATTATTAGGGATCTTAGCCCGTTCGCTGATGTTATTTCTAAAATAGGAGTTATTCACCTCGGTGTTGATATTAATGATTACATCCGAGATCGAAAGAAATTAGAAAACGATGGTCTTTTGAAGTTGGTTTTTGTGGGAAATCTTGAGGCAAGAAAGAATGTTGTTTTTTTGATAGATGTAATCAAAACATTTATGAATAGATTTGATGACAAAATTCATTTACATATAATTGGCAGTGGTCCAAATAAAAAATCATTGGAATTAAAAGTAAGGGCAGAAGAGTTAATACCTTATATAACATTCGAAGGTAGAAAAACTCATAACCAGGTTGCTGATATGCTTGGAAATTACCACATATTATTGCTTCCTTCTTTAAAAGAATCTTTCAGCTATACTTTGCTAGAAGCAAAACTCTCGGGATTGAAAACCATTGTAAATGAATGTTTAGATGTTCCAGATGAGTTCTGCGATATTAGACTTGATTTGGATGTCCAAAAATGGGCGCATCATATCGATTTGTTGAGAACCCAATTGCGATCAACAAACAGTGATTCAGAATCTTATATAATACAAGGGTTGGCGATGAAATATAATTCTGACAGGATGGTACGAGATATTTTGCATTATCTACAATCATAAAAATGCCTGATATGTTACCATAAGGATGTAAAAAGTGAAAGTTATCATGATATTTGGAACCAGACCTGAAGCTATCAAAATGGTTCCCGTTTTTAGAGAACTGCAGAAACATCAAATAGAAACGAAGATATGTATAACAGCTCAACATAGAAGCATGTTAGATCAGGTTCTTACCTTTTTTAATGTAAAACCCGATTATGATTTAAATTTAATGCAGAAAAATCAAACTTTGTTTGATATAACAATTAACGCGTTAAAAGCTTTAGAAGAGGTTTTAAAACAAGAGAATCCAGATATTGTATTAGTACAAGGTGATACGACGACAACTTTCGTAGGAAGTTTGGCTGCTTTCTATCTAAAAATTAAAGTAGGACACATCGAGGCTGGTTTGCGAACATGGGATAAATTAAATCCGTTCCCTGAAGAAAATAATAGAAGATTAACCGATATTCTGTCTGATATACATTTTGCTCCTACGGAGTTTGCTAGAAAAAACCTTTTAAATGAGGGATTTAGTGAAAAAAGTATATTTGTAACTGGAAATACAGGCATTGATGCTCTGTTTATGACTTTAAAACAAATAAACGAAAGTGGAGATCAATCTTTCAGTAGAAACCTTAATTTTAATAGCGAAAAGCTAATACTTGTAACATGTCATCGCAGAGAAAGTTTTGGAGACTCTTTAGAAAATATCTGTATTGCACTCAAACGCATAGTTAATGAAAATAAGTACGTTGAAATAGTATATCCAGTTCATTTGAATCCTAATATAAGAAATACTGTTAATAAACATCTTATAGGAACTGATAGAATTCATCTTATAGAACCATTAGATTATGCTTCTTTTGTATGGTTAATGAATAAATCCTATATTATTTTAACTGACTCAGGAGGAGTGCAAGAAGAAGCACCATCTTTAGGTAAGCCTGTCTTAGTACTTAGAGAGAGAACAGAACGGCAAGAAGCAATAAATGCAGGTACTGCAAAATTAGTGGGAACAAAAAGCGAATCGATTTTTCACGAAACACAAAAACTACTCCAAAATATAGATGAATATAAAAATATGTCGCAAGTAATTAACCCCTATGGAGATGGACAAGCTGCTGTTAGAATTGTAGATATACTGAGTAGGGTAATGCCAGAGATTTAATTAAAATAATTTGGCTCCTATCTGCATAAGGGGAGGTTTTATTGTCGTCGTTCTTAAGCGTATTATTTTTCACAATTCTGCAGGTAATGCGGAGTTAGAGAAAATGGCAAAGCAATTATATTCATCTTTTGTGACAATCCTGAAAGTAATGTAGGGACAGAAAGGGTAATAAGAACTGTAAAGAATAAAATGATCTGACTCAATGGGTTTAGTTTGTTTGAGGAAGCAAAGAAAAAATTAGAAAATAGGTAATGGAGAATTACAATAAGCTTTATGCACATTTGATAGGCGCAGAAGATTTTGAGGAAAAATATGAAAGTCAATATATGAAGTCAGCAGTATAATCTTTACAACTTTTGGGCATAAAAATGTCTTGAAAAATGGGGGGTAGAATGTGTGGAATTTGTGGTGCATTTAGCAAATTGAGTAATCCAATGTCTTTGAATGAGATTGTTAGGCAGATGAATTCGGCGTTAATTCATCGTGGTCCTGATGATGAAGGATATTACTATGATGAGAACATCGCATTGGGGCATAGGCGATTGAGCATTATAGACCTTTCTACAGGACATCAGCCTATTTCAAATGAAGATAAGAGCATCTGGATCGTCTTTAATGGTGAAATATATAACTTCCAAACACTTAGAAAACAATTAGAAGATGCTGGACATCGTTTTTTTACCAATACTGATACGGAGGTCATAATTCATTGTTATGAGCAATATGGAGAGAAATGTATTAAGTATCTACGTGGAATGTTTGCATTTGCAATATGGGACACACAGTATAAAAGTTTGATGCTTGCAAGAGACCGTGTTGGTAAAAAGCCATTATTTTATGCAGAGTTAGATGGGAAATTTCTGTTTGCTTCAGAATTACAGGCATTTTTTAAACTATCTTGGGTTCCTAAAGAGGTAGATCATCAGGCAATAGACTTATATTTATCTTATGGCTATATTCCTGCTCCGTTTACGGCATTTAAGGACATAAAAAAGCTGCCAAAAGCATCATATCTCGTTCTGCAAGATGGGAAGATTAAGATAGAGCAGTATTGGAATCTAGAATATTTACCGAAATTGACGATATCAGAGGAAGATGCTTGTGAACATACTATGGAACTGCTAAAAGAAGCTGTTAAATTGAGGATGATTAGCGACGTTCCATTGGGCGCTTTTCTCAGCGGAGGGATTGATTCCAGTGCTATTGTAGCATTAATGAGCCAATTGTCTGACAAGCCTGTTAATACTTTCTCCATAGGATTTGAGGAATCTGCTTATAATGAACTTGATTATGCTCGTATGGTTGCACAGAGATTTAATACAAACCATCACGAATTTATAATTCATCCAAAAGCGTTAGATATTCTACCTAAGCTTGTTAGGCACTATGGTGAGCCTTACGCTGATAGTTCAGCTATTCCTACATTTTACGTTTCATTTGAGACGAGTAAATATGTAAAAGCAGCTCTAAATGGTGACGGTGGAGATGAGAATTTTGCTGGTTACGAAAGATATTTTGCACATAAAATGGCGTCCATATATCAGAAGATCCCTATTACGATAAGGAAAGTAATAAAGGGAGGTATTTTCCTTTTGCCGGGAACTGCGGATGCAAGATCAAACATTAACAACATTAAGCGATTCTGTGAATTTGCTAATATGCCAATTCATAAGCGATATATAGCTTGGATGAGATTCATCAATGTAGACCTTAAATCCAGTTTTTATTCTCCAGAATTTATTGCCAAAGTAAATGTTCTTGAATCTGAAAATTTTGTAGAAAAGCTATTCTGTCAAACGCAGGGATTGGACGTTGTAGATTCTGCTATGTCTGTTAATGTAAATCTATGTCTCCCTTATGATTTAATGGTTAAGGTTGACATAGTCAGTATGATGAATTCTCTGGAAGCACGCTCACCATTCTTGGATCATCATTTAATGGAATTTTCTGCTAAACTTCCATCAAATTATAAATTGCGTGGGAGAATACACAAATACATACTAAAAAAAGCATTAAAAGAGGTCCTGCCAGATGATATATTGATTCGAAGAAAAAGAGGATTTTCAATACCTATAGATAGTTGGTTTCGTGGCGAGTTAAAGTCATTACTTTATGATACTGTTTTTTCAACAAGAGCCTTACAGCGAGGTTATTTTAATCCTAAGAAGCTATATCAAATCGCTCAAGAGCATGATACAGGGCAAAAAGCTCATGGTTCTCTTTTGTGGGCTTTAGTGATGCTTGAGATGTGGCACAGAGAATTTATTGATTAACCAGAAAAAATTAGATGCTAGTGAATCGAAAATCAAATATAAAGGTTATCAGAATAATCGCTAGATTAAATATTGGTGGAGCGTCTATAAACTCTATACTTCTAACTTCGGGATTAGATAAAGAGAGATTTGAGTCTATATTGGTAACTGGTATCATAGGAGAAGGTGAAGGTGATATGTCCTACCTTGCGGAGCAATATGGCGTTAATCCGGTCATTATCCCAGAACTTGGTCGTGAAATTAGCTGGAAAAATGACTTTATCGCTTTATGGAAGCTTATAAGATTCATCAAGAAAGAAAAACCAGATATAGTCCATACTCATACTGCTAAAGCGGGGACACTTGGAAGAATCTCTGCTATATTAGCAGGTGTTCCATGTAAAGTCCATACTTTTCATGGTCATGTTTTACATAGCTATTTCGGACCACTAAAAACGAAGTTTTTCATATTTGTTGAGCGTATTCTTGCTAAGTTTACTGATAAAATAATTGCAATAAGTCCGCTTCAATTCAGAGAGCTTTGTTATGATATCAAAATAGCAAAACCGAATAAGTTTGCCGTTATTCCATTGGGCTTTGATTTGACACAGTTTCTAAACGCAGAAATCCATAAAGGAGAACTTCGTAGAGAATTAAATGTTCCAGAAGATATTTTGTTAGTTGGTATCGTAGGAAGATTGACAGCCATAAAGAATCATGCAATGTTTCTAAAATCAGCGAAAAAAGTTTCAGAGAAGATTGCTAATGTTAAGTTCGTTATAGTTGGTGGCGGAGAGCTTGAATCTGAGATGAGGGAACTCGCAATCAGCCTTGAAATTCAGGATAAAGTTATATTTCTTGGCTGGCGCTATGATATGCCGACTATTTATGCAGATATAGATCTTGTGGTTCTTTCGTCGCTGAATGAAGGAACACCCGTCACGTTAATAGAGGCAATGGCTTCTGGCAAAGCGGTAGTTTCAACAGCAGTTGGTGGAGTTCCTGATATTGTCTTTGATGGTCAGACTGGAATACTTGTTCCATCTGGTGACGAAGAGAAATTTGCGGATGCAATAGTTGATCTGCTTGGAGATGCTGAAAAGAGAAAGCAATTTGGAAAGCGAGGACGTGAATTTGTTAGCGCCAATTATACTAAGGAGAGGTTGTGCGCTGATATAGAGCATCTTTACATAGATTTGTTGTCTGCACAAAAAATGGAGTAAAATGAACTATATTATTATCTTTTTCCTATCCTTATTACTTTCGCTTTTAATGGTCCCTGTTGTTAGACGGATTGCCATAAAGTATGGCTTTGTTAATAAGCCAAAAGAGGATCGCTGGAAAAATCAACCAGTCGCCTTAATGGGTGGGGTAGCCATATTCCTAAGCTTCCTGGTTACCACGTTGTTGATGACTGAATTACAAAAAGAAATAATAGTTCTGCTTTTAGGCGGGTTAGTGATATTTATACTTGGCTTTCTTGATGACATTTTCGGAACGTATCCCGTAACGAAGTTTACTGTTCAGGTTGCAGTTGCTTTAGTGTTGATTGGCTTTGGCATAGTCAGTAAAATTATGCCTTATATTTGGTTAGATGTTCCTTTAACTATTTTGTGGATAGTTGGGCTGACAAATGCTCTAAACCTTTTAGACAATATGGATGGTCTTTCTAGTGGAATTGCTATAATTTCTGCATTGGGAATATTTGGGCTTTCTCTAATAAATGGTCAGACGATGCCAGCCTTGATGTGTATAGCATTAATCGGCGGTTGCTTGGGATTTTTGAGATATAACTTCAATCCTGCAAAGATATTTATGGGTGACTGTGGAAGCCTATTTATAGGCTATATGCTTGCTTCATTAGTTATATTAAGCGGATGGCAACATAGTTCTTACATTACTTTAAAGCTTCTTTCATCGGTTCTTTTATTAGGAGTGCCTATTTTTGATACAACACTTGTCACGATTCTTAGGCTCGCGCATAAGAGGATGCCATGGCAGGGTGGCAGAGATCATTGTTCACACCGATTAGTAAAAATTTTTAATGGTAATGAGAAATATGCTGTCTTATCGTTATATGGTGTTGGTATCTTATCTAGTAGCTTGGGAATTATTGTAGCGATGCTTGATTCTTTGGTTAGTATTATTATAGCTGTGTGCTTTTTTGCAGGCATGACTATTTTGGGTATAAAACTATCAAAAGTTGAATGTTACAGTGATAATTTGGACATAATTTTAGATCAAAGTAGCACATAGCAAAAGAATAAAACAATTAGATATTGTTATTTTATTGATGGGGGATAGGTATGAATGCCCTAATAACAGGCGGCGCTGGGTTTATCGGTTCTCATTTGGCAGAGGGGTTATTGAGAAGAGGCGATAATGTCTATGTGATAGATAATCTTTCAACTGGAAATTATAATAACATAAAACATGTTCTGGGAAACGAAAGATTCACATTTGTGCAAGGTAGTATTCTTGACCAATACTTGACAGAAAGAATAGTGCGCAAGGTTGATGTAATATATCATTTCGCGGCTGCGGTAGGCGTAAAATATGTCATGGATAATCCGTTAGCATCTATTCAATGTAATATTCATGGCACAGAGATAGTGCTTGAATTAGCTAGCAAGTGGAAACGTAAAGTCTTGATTGCATCAACATCTGAAGTCTATGGGAAAAATGGCAATTCCCCATACAAAGAAGATGGAGACCTTTTAATGGGTGCAACTACAATAACGAGGTGGAGTTATGCTTGCACAAAGGCGCTAGGTGAATTTTTGGCTTTTGCGTATTTCAAGGAACAGGAAGTGCCAATAGTTATATTTCGCTTATTTAACGTCTGTGGACCTAGACAAACTGGGCGGTATGGTATGGTTATTCCTCGTTTTGTCAAAAATGCTCTTTTAGGTAAACCACTTGAAGTGTACGGAGATGGCTTTCAATCCCGATGCTTTGTCTACGTTGGAGATGTTATAAATGCTATTATCACTCTTTCAGATATGGAAAAAGCCATAGGAGAAATTTTTAATATTGGAGGCACTTGTGAAATAACAATTAGAGATTTGGCTCAAAAGGTTATTGATCTAACTGGTTCTAATTCAGAGATTAGATATGTACCATACAGTGAAGTTTACGGTAGCGATTTTGAAGATATGATAAGAAGAGTGCCTGATATAACAAAAATTCGTGAATTCACAGGATGGGAACCTAAAGTAACCTTAGATGAATTGCTTTTGAAAGTAATTGATTACGAGAGATCAGTAATGAAATCGGAATCTGATTCCAGAAATATATTATCGGATTTAGCCTTGGCAAAAAGCGATCTTCAATGATTTCCCATTTGATTTGGCTTACAGAAGACTACTAACGAATAAGGCTAATTATCCTTCTTGACTTGATAGCGGTTTCCATAAATACAGTCAGGAATATCTTTTTCTGCACAACTAATTTGAAAGGGAAACTTTTGTTATTGCTATTTAACATAAGATGGTTTTATATATTTCTTTCAACCATTGGACTTTAGATACTAATCTGATTGCACAAATAATACAATCACACTGGTTACACCTTTATATTTATTGAGCTTTTCCGCGCTCTTCGTTGCGCTATCTCTATTATCAAATTTACCAACCCGCACTTTATAAAGTGCTGGATTCTCATTTGGTAATGGCGGAATAACGCTGACAGAATATCCTTTTTCTTTCAACTGTTTCGTTAATTCCTCAGCGCTACTGCTTTCTGCAAAAGCTCCAACCTGGACAGTATAATAGCCAGTATTTTCAGATTCGGTGTCTTTCTTACTTTTCTCAAAACTTGCAGTTTGGGTTTGATTTGAATTTTGGACTGGTTTTTCTTGTCCAAGATCATTCATTTGAGTTTTAGGTGTTTGATTTTGTAACCCCTGTAAATTTGAATTTAATTTCTCAGTTTTGATAGGTTTTGGTTGTGATGAGTCTATTATCTTGTTAGAATCTGCTATAATTCCAGAACTAAATGCGAATAATTGTGGTCGGACAACTAAAAATGTCACAGTAGTTATAGAGCCGATAATCCCAATAATGATCAACCACATAATCAATGTTTTCCACAACAAGCCATGATCGCTCTCTATGAAAATCTTATCGTCTGCATAAGCATCTATCATACCTGTCAGCCACATAAGTATCAGCATGAAAATGAGCAACAGCTATGCTAATTGTGAAGAGGGAGTTATGAAGATCAGGGACAGTATAAGGGCGGTATAGATTATGGCAAAATTAACACCTTTCCACACTTCGCCTTTATACATCTGTCCAAAACCACAGTAAATTAATGATAATATCAATGCTAATTTACGATTCATTTGTGATCGCTTTAATATCGTTTGCCTGTAAGAATAAGAAATGCTATAGCGATAGTTGAAATATCTGATGCCATTTTAACGATATACCCCCAAGTTGTCCTATCAGGCTTTCTTGGGATAAATATAGTATCTCCATCACTAAGTTTCGGCAGTAAGGAAAATTCTCCTTTTGTCAAAACTCTTTTTAAGTTTACCTTTTGCTGCTGTTTATTTTCCGATCTATCTATTTCATGTATTAAAGTCACTTTTTCTAAATCAGCTTGAGATGAGTGTCCTCCTGCTAACTTTAAGATATCAAGCATACTTACATTAGCAGAAACCTGATATATATCGGGTTTAGCTACTTCTCCGATTATGCTCACACATATAGTAGGAAAGAAGGCGGAATGGACTGACGGGATCCTCTTAGCCCCTTCCATCATAGGAACAAATATCGTATCACCTTTTGTCAATAAAGGATTATTGTCTTCATTGCCAGAGATCAAATATTGTTTGACGTCAATTTTTATTTCCTTAGGTGTTCCAGAACTAATGCGAATGATCGTAACTTTATCAATGGCAGATTCATCAGCAAACCCGCCAGCCATATAGATAGCATCAACAAGCCTTGATTCTTCTGTAACTGGATAAGCACCGGGCTTGATTACTTGACCGATAACGTTTACATAGAATGGCTTTTTTTCCTTTGGTTCCGCTGGAACAAATACCGTATTTCCTAATCCGATTACCGGATTAGCGTCTGGGTTCTCTCCCTTCAAAAAACTTGTAAAGTCAATGCGTTCCCGTTTATAATCTCCATCTCCAGAAGCGCTAAACACTACTATTTCTTCAGGGACAGCATTATTAGACAACCCCTTAATGTATATCTCCAATACAATTCATAATTATCCTTTGGAAATATGCAGATCATAATTCCGATGTTTTTCGTTGACAGTTTCCTTCCATAAATAGTATTCCTTAGCGAAGTAATCCAATGTAATCTTATGAAAACGGGATAAAACTATTGAAATTGTCAGAGTTCGTTTTAGATATTGCTTTTCTTTCCAAACCATTTTCTATACCACGGGTATCTATGTGCTTCTAACATCTTTTGCGTTTGTTCAATTTGTCTTGTCATCTGCATAATGATAGTATCGTGTCTCTCTGACATCTCTTGTATTTGCGTTTGAAGCAAATTTATTTGTTTATCTTTCTCCTCAAGTTGTGCTTTAAGCACGCTAATAACATCAGCAGTTTGTGAAAAATCCTTTTCACTTACTAGCGATTCATCATTAATCAACCACCTACCACCATCACGCTTCGCTTCTATCTTTTTCTGGCTTATCAAATAACGAATATTTGCTTGCGTGCACTTGCGAATTTTTGCTGCTTCTTTTACGCTTATCCAATTTGGCATTTGAAAATTCCTCCCGCAAAAGAATAACAAATATTACTTACTAAAATCAATAAAAAATACGTAGATTAAGAAGCAAGATAAATCTTGTATCTCTGTGAAAATCGAAAATAAAAAGATAAAGTCTTTGGCATTTTTAATCTCAATAATTTTCTGTTGACTCAACAAAATAGGTTTTATAAAATGCCAATGTTTGATTTATAAAGTAAACAACGAAAGCTATGATGATTTGGTCGTTGGCATTAGCGACAAAAAAGATAATTCTTGTGGAAAAATCTGTAAAGGCAAGATTTCAGGTAGATTTTATCTTTTATGGAGTCTCATCGCAGCTATAATTCTTTTACTCTGTATAAAACTTGACGCCTTTTGTTGACCACCCTATTTTGCAGAAGTTATTTTTTAATGCTGATCTATGAAAACATTGACGCCATAGATTTGAGCTATCAGTGGAAGCTTGTTACAGCAGTGAAAATAATGTGGGTCTCACTAAAAAGTATTGGCATTCTAAGGAAGATAGTGGCATTTAGATGAAAGGGGTTCTTTGGTAACAAATATGAAAAGTATTTGAACAAATCCAGATTTAATAAGCATTTAGGTTTTTTGAGTTGCTGGTAAATTTATGAAACCTAGATGCGAGTTAAGTCCTGATTTTTCAAGATTTAATGCCAAAGAACCATTTTGAGCTTGTTGGTAAATTGATGAAACCCAATTGTGGGCTTGGATTGGATTTTTTTGAATTTATTGCCAAAGAACCAAATACAATTTGGGGATATGCAAAATGAAACACATAAAAGCAATGGATATTGTCAAATTAGTGATAAGTATCGGCGTGTGCCTCGCTGCTGGTCTCATTGGTTCGATATTTACAAATGCTTCTATCCCAACGTGGTATACGACTCTTGAAAAGCCATCTTTTAACCCGCCAAACTGGTTATTTGGCCCAGTTTGGACGGCATTGTATATACTAATGGGGATAGCCGCTTTTCTATTATGGAGAGTGAGATTAAGTGAACCAAAGGCACGAACCGCTCTAATTATATTCATTATACAGTTGATTCTCAACGTTTTCTGGTCAATAGCTTTCTTTGGATTCAGATCACCTATTGCTGGTCTCATTGTGATTGTAATTTTATGGGTTGCTATACTGTTGACTATATTGAGTTTTGCAAGGGTATCAATTATAGCAGGTGTTCTACTTATCCCTTATATTCTATGGGTAAGTTTCGCAAGTATTCTGAATGCTGCGATATATGTTCTTAGCCTATGATGAGTGAACTGTTAAGCTACGACCTTCAAATTAACCCCCTATCTTTCGCTTGTTTTTTAAGCTCTTCTGGTGGAAAATGTGCTATGGGGATGTAATATTCTGACATCAGTTCCATAAAATCCCATCTTGTCATCCCTAATATTTCAGCCGCTTTTCCTGAAGACAGTTTCCCCTTTTTCACGAGATCCAAAACGTTCAATTTCCTAACAGATCTTTTGAGTTCTTCTTCTCCATAAAGTTCAACAACTTCTTCTGGAAATTCTATATTTATCGTTTTCAATGTGCTCACCTCTTACAAATTTAATACTACGAAAAATTGGTCAATAAAATTATACAGCTATTGGTCAAATATGAACAAGGGTTTTTCTGAGATTTTTTGGTTTGAAAATTTATGATATTCTATTCATTGTAGATAAGTATTCTCTAAAAAGGTTTCTGGTTACGAGCCTGGAAGAAGATACTAGCGTTCTGGACCGGTTTCATTTCTATACACAGAGAAATATAACTTGCCTTTTTAGTCAAATTTCCCCTACTTGATAGGTATATTTATTTGGTTGTATCTTGATATAAGGGTGAGACATATTTTATTGACGCCTTGCATATTTAGACGCCTCA
>Ga0101945_1000808_pt1 | contig 41830 bp, 44 predicted proteins | sample DewCreD2012metaG_2_FD_75246 | JGI IMG/M metagenome (GOLD analysis project Ga0101945, IMG submission 75246) | Hot spring sediment bacterial and archeal communities from British Columbia, Canada, to study Microbial Dark Matter (Phase II) - Dewar... ... | reverse complement strand
ACAACCGGAGGAGGCGGCACTCTGCCCTGGGGTACCTGTCCCCGGAGGAGTTCGAGAGGAGGTGGTCAGCGAATCCTGAATCTGTCAGCGTTACCCTGTCCACTAAAGCGGGGTAAGTCCAGGCCTCCAGGTGGTCCGGCTGCAGGGCGATCGCCCGCAGGTAGTGCACCTCGGCCTTGCGCAGGGCATCTGGGTCCCGCAGGCGGTAGTAGCGCTCCGCGTAGAGCTGCCCGAGGAGGAAGTGGGCGTCGGCAAGGCCGGGGTCCAGCCGGACCGCGCGCGCAGCGAATACCACCACGAGTACAACCACCCGACCCAGGACGCGACGTCACACCGTCACACCGACCCCAAGACCCCAACACCCAGATACCTACAAACCCCAAAACCTTAACAAAGTGTGGCCGCCTCGGGGGTCTGTAGGGAACCTTAGGCTCTTATCCCAGCGGCTCTTTGACCCACCGCGCGGGCCGTGCTAGAATGGGCCGTCGGTCGCGGGGCACGGATCCCCGCCGTCCGGAGGAGGTGTGAGTATGGCCACGGTGCGCGTGGGGAAAGACGAGTCGTTAGACAGCGCCCTCAAGCGGTTCAAGCGCGAGGTCCAGCGCTCGGGCATCCTCGTGGAGGCGAAGCGCCACGAGCACTACGAGAAGCCCAGCGACCGCCGGCGCCGGAAGCTCGCCAAGCGCGCCCGGAAGAAGACCCGCTAACCGGTCCGGGTGCTGCGGATCCCGGGCTCCGAAGATCTTCGGAGCCCGCTGTGTTTCCGATGACGCTCCAAGAACGGCTCGCCGAGGACCTCAAGCAGGCGGTGAAGAACCAGGACACGGTCCGTGTGTGGGCGTTGCGCCTTGCCCGCGCCGCAATCCACAACGCCGAGATCGAGCGGTCTCGGCCCCTCACGGATGAGGAGGTCCAGGAGGTCCTGCGGCGCGAGGTGAAGCGCCGGAAGGAGGCCATCGAGGCCTTCCGCCGCGCCGGTCGGGAGGAGGCTGCTCAGCGGGAGGAGCTGGAGATGGCCGTCCTCCTGGAGTACCTCCCGGCCCCCTTTTCGGAGGACGAGTTGCGCCGGATCGTCGCGGAGGCGGTCCGGCGGACCGGTGCCACGACGGAGCGCGATGCCGGCCGGGTGATCGGCGCGGTGATGCGTGAGGTGCGCGGGCGGGCCGAAGGGAAAGACGTGGAGCGCCTGGTGCGGGAAGCGCTGGGTCGGGGAAGCTAGCCTGTGGCCCGGGCAAAGAACAGAGGGTCGGCCTCCGCCCAACCCGGGCGAGGGGTTCGCGTGTGGAAGCGGGCCGTGAGCGCAGGCGGCGTGGTGTTCCGAAAGACACCCTCGGGCCCGGAGGTCCTCCTGCTCCGGCACCGGAGCGGCCGGTGGATGCTCCCCAAGGGTACCGTCGAACCTGGGGAGACCGACGAGCAGGTCGCGCTGCGGGAGGTCATGGAGGAGGCGGGCGTGCAGAACGTCCGCCCGGTGGCCGACCTAGGGGAGGAGCGCTACCGGTTCTACTGGCCACCGGAGCGCGCGTTCTACGACAAGACCGTGCACTACTACCTATTGGAGTGGCTCGGAGGCGAGGACCCCAAGCCACAGGCCGAGGAGGGGTTTGAAGTGGCCGAGTGGGTCCCCATCGACGAGGCGCTCGGACGCGTCAAGTATCGGGAGACCCGGGAGATCCTCCGCCGTGCCCGGGAGATCCTCGCCCAGGATCGCCGATGATCCCGGATCCCGACCGTCTGGTGCACGAGACCTACCAGAAGTACGCGGAGTACGTGAACCCAGGCCTCGTGAAGCTTTGGCGTTTCGCGGGGATCGAGACCGTCGAGTGGGAAGCCGAGGGCGTCGTCGTGCGGGATGTCCACGGCCGCGAGTACCTGGACTTCTCGGGGGGTCCTGCCGTCTTCGTCCTGGGCCACCGGCCTTGGCGGGTCGTGAAGGCCGTGGTGGAGCAACTCCAGCGGATGCCCATGTCTGTGCGGGCCCTCCCGCGGCACCTGGAGGCCGAGCTCGCCAGTCTCCTCGCCGAGGTCACGCCGGGGGATCTCCGGTACGCCTTCTTCTGCAACAGCGGGGCGGAGGCCGTGGAGGGGGCTATCAAGCTGGCCCGGGTGGCCACCGGGAAACCCGGGATCATCGCCACGGAGGGCGCCTTCCACGGCAAGACCCTGGGGGCTCTCTCCGCCACCGGCCGGGAGAAGTACCGCACCCCCTTCGAACCCCTCGTGCCCGGGTTTCGGCACATCCCCTTCGGGGATGTGCAGGCCCTCGCGGAGGCCATCGATCCCGAGACCGCAGCGTTCATCGTGGAGCCGATCCAGGCCGAGGGCGGGGTGCGGATCCCGCCTGAAGAGTACCTCGCCCGCTGCCGGGAGATCTGTGACCGCGCCGGTGTGCTCCTCATCGTGGACGAGGTGCAGACCGGGATGGGCAGGACGGGCCGGATGTTCGCGTGCGAGCACGCGGGGATCACCCCCGACATCCTCACGTTGGCCAAGGGGCTCGGCGGTGGGGTGATCCCCATCGGCGCCTTCGTCGCCCGCCCGCACCTGTGGGACGCCTTCACCCAAGACCCCTACCTCCACTCCTCCACCTTCGGCGGGAACCCCGCAGCCTGCGCGGCCGGGATCGCCACGATCCGGACCCTGCTGGAGGAGAGGCTACCCGAGCGTGCGGCGGCGATGGGGGCCGTCCTCCTGGAGGCCCTCCGGTCCCTCGCCGCAGAGTACCCTGACCTCGTGCGGGAGGTACGGGGGAAGGGACTCCTGATCGGCATAGAGTTCGCCGATCCCGATGTGGCCCTACTGTGTGCGGCGGAGGCGCTGCACCGGGGTGTGATCTTCTACTTCGCCCTGAACCGGCCCGAGGTGATCCGCATCGCACCGCCCCTCATCATCACCGAAGAGCAGATCCACCTCGCCGTCGAGCGACTCCGTGCTGCCCTCGCTGCGGTGCGAGAGGTCTTCCCGCCCGTCGCGCCGACGCCGTCGTGATCCCCCGGTCGGAGTACGAGGACCGTCAGGAGCGTGTCCGGACGACGATGCGGGAGAAAGGGCTCGCAGCCCTCATCGTGGTCTCCGGGCCCTTCTACGAGCGGCCCGGGGACGTAGCGTACCTTACCGGCCACCTCCCGCCCTTCCCCACCTCGGAGACCGAGCCGCCGCTGTGCGGAATCGGCCACGGTGCCCTCCTGCTCCTGGAGGACAGCACCTTGCTCCTCGTGGACACGCCTTACTACCGGATCGACTGCGTAGTGGCCTCCGAGGTGCGGGTTGCCCGGGATCTTTGGGGCGCTGTCGTCGAAGAACTCCGCGCGCACGGCGTGCGGGCCGTGGGGATGGTCGGGACCGACGTCTGCCCCGCCGAGGCGGTGTGGCGGCTGGAGGATGCGGGCTTGCGGCCCATCCCCGCCGACCGCGTCGTCCGGTCACTGAGACGGCGGAAGAGCCAGAGGGAGGTGGAGCTGCTGCGACGGGCCGCGGGGTGCGCCCGCGAAGCCCTCCTCGCCGCGGCGGAGACGTGCGGACCCGGTGTGACCGAGCGGGAGGTATGCGCGGCCGGAACCGCGGCCGCATTACGGGCCGGGGCCGACTTCGTGCGCTACCTCCGCGTGCACTCCGGTCCCTGGAGTGCGTGGCCGACGCGGTGGCCCCAGGCCACCGACCGCCGGCTCGTGCCCGGCGACCTCGTCCTCCTGGACGCCATCGGTGCCTGCGAGGGCTACCACTTCGACGTGCAGCGCACGACCCTCGTGGGGTTCGATCAGCTCCCCTGGCAGAGGAGACTTTTGGAGGCGACCCAGCGGGCCCTCAGTCGGGCCCTGGGAGCGATCCGGCCCGGAGCCCGGGTGGCGGAGGTGGTGGCCACGGCCCTTGGGGCCTACGAGGAGGCCGGGTTGGGTTCGTATGCATCTTCGTTCCTCGGGCACGGGATCGGCCTTGAGACCGTCGAGGCACCGTACCTGCGGGCGGGCAGTGAGGAGCTTCTGGAGGAGGGGATGGTCCTCTGCGTAGAGCCCGGGGCCTTCTTCCCGGATCGCGGAGGGGCGAGTCTCGAGGAGGAAGTGGTCGTGACCGAAGACGGCTGCGAGGTCCTCACGTCCGGAATCCCGCGCCGCCTGTGGGAGTGAAGTGGTCTCAGGGCGGTGGGACGTCCAAGTCGTGGATCCAGAACGCGGAGACCTCACCCTCCTGGAGCGCCCGCCGGATCTCCTCGTCCGTCCGGCGCAAAAACGCCCGCTCCATCTCCTCGATCCCCTGGAGATCCTGGTAGACCTCGAAGGCCTCCTCGGAGACGAGCTCCCGCAGGCTCGTCTCGAGGCTCAGCTTGTACAGGAAGAACTGCTCCAGGTGGATCCTCCGGTACAGCCACACGTGGTGCTGGGCGAGGTGGCGGATCTTCACCTCGTGGGTGAACAGGAGGTCTCGCCGCTCCATCACGTCCACTAGCCGCCGGTAGGAGTGCTGGAGGTCCTCCAGGAGTGCCCGAAGCTCCCCGATGAGCTCTTCTGGGCGCGCCACCCCCTTTGCGGCCTGCCGGATCGTGCGGAGGAGCCGTGCCTCCAGGGACTGGAGGTCGTGGGCTCGGTCAGCGAGGACACGGCTCAGACCCGGGTTCAGGGGCGGTGTGAGCCTGGTCACACGTCGTGGTGCGTTCATCGGATGAGACCAGAGCCTACCGCCGGGATGGGGGTGACCCCCAGACTGGAGCCACCCCGACCGGTCGCATGGCGACCACCGCCCCCACTGCGCCCAGGGCCACGGCGGAGAGCAGGGCAGCCGGTCCCCACAGGGCCAGGGAGAGCCCGCCCGCGCCGAGGAGAGCCGAGGCTGTGGCGATGCGCAGGGCCACACCGCGGGCCGAAGCCCCGGCCGCCAGGAGGCGGTGGGGCAGGTGGTCCTTCCCCGTGGACACCATAATCTGAACCGGGCTCCGGATCCCGCTCCGGTACCGGCGCCAGTGCACGAGCAGGAAGTCATACACCGGAAGGGCCAGGATCACGCCCAGGGCCGCCACCTGCCACGGTGAGGTGAGGCTGATGGCCAGGGCTGCGGCGAGGGCGCCCAGGAGGAACCCCAGCATGAGGCTTCCTGAGTCCCCCAGGAAGATCCGGGCCGGCGGAAAGTTGTACCGCAGGAATCCCACGCATGCACCGGAGAGGGCTGCGGCCGTCACCGCCACCGCCCACCGCTGGACGATCGCCGCGAACAGCGCAAGGGCAAGGGCACTCGTGGCCGCCGCACCGGAGGCCGTTCCGTCCGCGCAGTCCAGACAGTTCAGCGCATTCGCGACTCCGACGATCCACCCTACGGCGAGGAGGTGCCCGGCATACGGCCCCGGGAGCCCGACCCGGACGTCGCCGAGCCACACGATCGCCACGACGACCGCCGCCTCGACCGCGAGCTTCACGGCGCCGACGGACCGCACGTCGTCCACGATCCCGATCAGGGCGAAGGCCGCAGCCCCAGCCAGGAGCAGCACGATGTGCAGGTCGTTTACCGGCCGAGCAAAGGCCAGGGTAGCGACGGCGAAGCTCAGGTACACTCCCACTCCGCCCAGGAGGGGCGTGGGCATGCGGTGGAGCTTCCGCTCCGAGGGAAGATCCAGCACCCCAAGCCGCCTCGCGGCCCACGCGGCGAGGGGCGTGGTCAACAGCGCCAGCGCGAGGGCGAGGAGGTAGGCGGATGCTACCGACGCCATGCTACCCCCGCCTGAGGCACGAGCGTGACCTCCAGGGCACGGAGGATTCGGTCCACCTCGTCCTCGCGCAGCGAGGGGTAGAGGGGCACCGAGAGCGCGGTGCGATGGGCCCTGTCCGTACGGGGAAAGCCACTCTGCCTCAGGTACCGGTGGAGCGGACAGGCCACAGGCGACTTGCACTCGACACCCAACGCGCGCATCCGCTCCGCCACTCCGGCGGCATCCGGGACCGAGACCACGTACCGGTAGTGGATCGGTGTGCACTGCGGCGGTGCGGTCGGAGGATGCAAGCCCAGCGCCCGTAGGTGGACGGTGTACCGCTCGGCGAGGAAGCTCCGTCGCTCCAGAAAGGCGGGAAGGCGGCGGAGCTGGCACAGTCCCAGGGCCGCCTGGAGGTCGGTCATCCTGTAGTTGAATCGCACGCTGTCGCGGCGGCCCGTGTAGTCCCGCATCTCCCGCGCGCGGCGGAGCAGGAGGTCGGAGTTTGAGAGGAGCATGCCGCCCTCGCCCGTGGTGATCACCTTCGTGGCATAGAACGAGCAGACGGCCACCGTCCCGAAGCTCCCCACGGGCCGGCCGCGGATGCGCGCCCCCAGGGCCTGGGCGACGTCCTCGATCACGGGGACTCCGAGCCCACAGATCCCCTCGATGTCCGCCGGGGTGCCGAACATGTGGGGCACCAAGATCGCCCGGGTGCGCCGGGTCACCCGTCGCCGCACCTCCCGGACCGAGAGGTTGTAGCCGTCGGGCTCCAGATCCACGAGGCACGGCACCGCACCCACGTAGCGTACGGCCTGGAGGAGGGCGACGCAGGTGTAGCTCGGGAGGATCACCTCATCGCCGGGTCCTGCGCCGAGGGCGAGGAGGGCCAGGTGTAGGGCCGCAGTCCCTGAACTCGTGGCCACCCCGTCCCGCACGCCCAGCACGCGGGCGACCTCCTGCTCGAACCGCCGGGTCACCTCTCCCTGGGCGAGGTAGCCCGAGCGGATCACCTCGGCCACGGCCCGAACGTGGTCCTCGTCCAGGGTGGGCCGGGAGTGGGGCACTAGAGGACCATGCGGTGGCATACGAATGCCTCGGCCGCCTCCACGGAGATCTCCGAGCCCCGCAGCCGCGCGAGCCGCTCCATGTTCTCCACACTCCCGTGATGGGGTGGTCGCCGCAGCTGCGAGGCGTGGCAACGCAGTGCCCTGAGCTTCACATCCAGGAACTCCGAGATGTCCACGTAGAAGTTCGGATGGAAGGGGGTAGGGCTCCAGCCGAGCTGCGGGGCGTCACAGGAGAGCACGAGGCGCACGAAGGGCTTGTCTTGAGGGAGGTGCGGACGGCACGCCGCAAACCCTGCGAGGAAGAGGGCCTCGTGGTCCTGGTTGTAGCTGGGATGCGGCAGGATCACCGCCGTGGGCCGCACCCGGTCGATGCTGTAGTGAGCCTCCCGCTCGATGAGGGTCACGAGGTCCCGCCGGGGCAGTACATCGAGCCGCATGTGGCGCTCGCTGTCCTCGAAGAGGATTTCATACCCGTCCACCCCCAGGACCGCCATGGCCGCCTTGAGCTCCTCCTTGCGCCGCGACCCGCTCACGACCGGATGCTCGCTGGAGTAGTGCCGGAGGTCGCCCACGGACCCCACGATCACGTAGGCCCGGCCGCCTGCAGCCTTCACCTTGGCGATCGTCCCCCCGCACCCGTACGCCTCATCGTCAGGGTGCGGGACGATGACGAGCAGCCGCTGCCCCGCCCAGAAGTCGTCCATGGATCGCGCCCATTTTAGGAGGGATCCCGCTCAGTGGCTTCTATCCAAAGGAGGGTTTTGGATCTATCAAGAGGAGGATTGCGCGGGAGGGCCGGGAAGGCAGGGTACAATGGTTCGGGATGCCGTTCACGGTGGAGGACCTGCAGGATCTGCTTCGGCTGCTGGAGCAGCAGCCCCAGTGGAAGGAGGCGGTGCGGGCGGCCCTCTGGAGCGAGGCGGAGTTCACCTCTTGGCTTCGGGACAAGCTTCCCAGGTTGCTGCAGGAGGATCCCCGGTTCGGGGCGGAGGTGATCGGAGTCCTTCAGCAGACCCTGAGTCCCCGGTCGGAGCTCGTACGGGTGCTGGAGGAGATCCGGGCCCTCCGGGAGGACTTCGGCCGTCGGTTTGGTCGGTTTGAGGCCCTGCAGCAAGACATGGACCGTCGGTTTGAGGCCATGGACCGTCGGTTTGAGGCCCTGCAGCAAGACATGGACCGTCGGTTTGAGGCCGTGGACCGTCGGTTTGAGGCCCTGCAGCAAGACATGGACCGTCGGTTTGAGGCCGTGGACCGTCGGTTTGAGGCCCTGCAGCGGGAGATGGACCGTCGGTTCGAGCTTCAGGCGAGGATCCTGGCCGAGCACGGCAGGACCCTGCGCCGGATGGAGGTCGGGCTGGGAAGCCTCGGCCGCCGGTTCGGGAAGGGGTTCGAGGAGGCCGTGCGGGCCACCATCGAGGAGTTCGCCGGCATCGGCCCGCTCACAGCCGAGCGCCTCGTGATCCGGGACGTGGCCGGCGAGCTATACGGGGTGCCCAACCAGGAGGTAGAGTTCGATGCCTTCGTGCACGACGGGCGGCGGTTCCTGGTGGAGGTGAAGGGCTTCGCGGAGCCGGAGGACGTGCTGAACTTCGTCCGGAAGGTGGAGTTCGCCCGCCGCCACCTGCCAGAAGCCTTCGAGGCGGTGCTCCTCGCGCCGTACGCCACGAAGCGGGCCGTGGAACTGGCCCGGGAGTTGGGGGTGCGGCTTCTCATGGAGCCCGAGGAAGAAGCCCCCGACGAGGGGAACTAACCCGTCCAGGACTTCCCGACGGTCCCACCGAACGATCATGTGATCCCCGGTTTTCCTCCCAACGGAGGATTGCCGGGTTCGGGGGGGTTCGGAGAATGGGGGCAAGACCATGCGAGGAGGCCTGGGATGGGACGGAAGGTGGGATACGCGGCGGTGGGGGTGGTGGCGGTGCTGCTCTCCCTTACGGGCGCTCTGCCGGCCTGGGCGCAGGTCCGGCCCGTGGAGGTTCCTGAGCCGGGCGGGTCTGTCCTCATGGGCACCGCCCTGTTCGGGGCCCTCGCGGCGTGGAGGCTGTTGAGGCGGCGGACGTAGGGGCACCCAGGCGGGAAGCCCACGCCTTGGTCGACCGGACGAGCGGGCCCATTCCTCCGAATGGAGGATGGACGGCTTGGTAGGGTGGGGTAGAGTCGGGATGAGGAGAAAACAGGTGCACCGACGTAGGCACAAGGTCCTGTTCGGCCGCGTGGTCCTAACCGCGGGAGTGGTCATGGGGGTGCTCGCGCTCTCCGCCGCCGGGGTGCATGCCTTCACGATCATCCTCGGAGGACCCCAGGGCTACAGCGCCCGGATCGACGTCACCCAGGTGGGGCCTAACCAGCTCAGGATCCTCGTACAGAACACGACCACGCTTGGGACCTCAGTCTCTCTGCCCAGCGGAGTGTCAGGGAGCTGCCCCCAGACGGTCACGTCGAGCATCGCCGCAGCCTGTCGGCTGCTCGCGAGCTTCGGGTACACGTTCAATGCGATCTCTAAGAACATCCACCGGCGGGTCGGCGAAGATTGCCACTGGGTCTGTGGGGAAAGGGGACAAATCACCGTTCAACTACTCAGCGGGAGATGACTGGAGCGCGGAGTGGGGGTTTGGGAACGACGAGCCGATGGACGGCACGGGTAATCTCGACTTCCTGTCGACGAACGCATCACACATGACCCAGTTCGCACCCAGCCCCAACCGGGACGGGCCAACGGGGCTTGACGGCCCGCAGGGAGGGTTATTGAGCAAGGCGTTCAGCGATGCGGGCGGGCTCGGGTTCGTCCAGGACACCCTGGAGTTCCTCGTGAACTACAGCGCCAGCCTGACGTCTACGGACCTCTCGGCCCTCCAGAACGCGACCTGGTGGGTGGAGTTCGGCAGTAGCGGCTATTTCCTGTGCGCCGGGCCGGACCCCAGGTGCACGCCGCCCCGGAAGGTCGCTGAGCCCGGTGCGTTCGCCCTCACCGGCACTGCCCTCGCTGGCGTCTTGACGGTGCGTAGGCTGCGCCGGCGGTCCACCGTCTCTTTCGCCTGAGTCCCACGCACGCCGTTCCAGTTTGCCCCACCGAGTGCAGCCGCTCCGTCAAGAACCCGCGCAGGAGGGCCTGAACGCCGTTCTCCTTCGTCCAGGCCAGGGCCTGCAGCCGCCGCGTACTCCTCGGTTACCTCGCTGGAGAACTCCGGAATTTCGGCGGCGCCCCGCATCGGCCTCCTCCCCCCAACGGACGACCCCCCTTCCTCCGAAGGATCGCAGGCGATCCTCCGCAAGGACGAAGGCGAACGGACGCCCGGAGCGCAACCCTCACAGTATGCGGAGGGTCCTCGACCGGTTCGGGCCCGCCGGGGCTATGGGGGGGCTTGCAGCACTGCTGGGCTGGCTGTATGCTCCGGTCCTTCGGGAGATGGCCTCCCAGTGGGCGGTGGACACCACCTACGGGTACGGGTACTACATCCCGCCCGTGGCCGCCTACCTCGTGTGGGAGCGGCGCAGGGCCCTCGCGGCCACCCGGCCGAAGGGGACTTGGCTCGGCCTTCCTGTCCTGCTCATCGGGCTTGGGGCCCTGGTGCTCGGCCGGGCCGGCGGGATCGCCCTCCTCTCCCGTATCTCCCTCGTCCCGGTGCTCTTCGGCCTCGTGCTGCTCCTGGGCGGCGGCCGGATGACGCGCCTGGCGGCCTTCCCGATCCTCTTCCTCGCAGTCATGATCCCGATCCCCTCGGGTCTCCTGCAGCGGCTCACCTGGCCCCTCCAGATCTTCACCGCCCAGTTCAGCACGGAGGTCCTGCGCCTGATGGGCTACCCGGTGTACCTGGAGGGTGTCTACATCGATCTCCCGCACGTGCGGCTCGAGGTGGCGGAGGCCTGCAGCGGCTTCCGGTCGCTCGTGGCCCTCGGTGCCACGGGGATCCTCCTCGCGTACCTCACGCAGGAGCGGTGGCGGGAGCGCGTCCTTCTCGTGGCGTCCGTCGTGCCCATCGCCATCCTCGCGAACGCAGTCCGGGTCACGAGCAACATCGCGCTCGGGATCTACGAAGGGACCTACCACACGGTTTCCGGCTGGATGGTATTCGTGGTGGCGGCAGCCGTCCTGCTGGGTGTTTCGTCCGTCCTGGGCCGGACCGCCCCACCGTCCCGAGGGACGCCGTGAGTTGGCCCCGGTACGCCGCAGCCCTCGCCTCCCTGCTCGTGAGCCTCGTGTGGCTCCAGGTGGCGCTGGGCCGAGCGGTGCCGCTCCAACGCCCTCTCGAGACGTTCCCCCTGCGCGTTGGACCCTGGTCAGGCTCGTCGGAAGAGCCCGATCCCGAGGCGGTGCGGCGTACGCGGCCCGAGGCCGTCCTCTTCCGCCGGTACGTGGACCCCCGAGGCCGGCTCGTGGTGCTCTACCTCGCCTACTTCGCCCGCGACGCCTCCCGGGCCCAGATCCAGGCCGCCTGCTGGGGCGATTGCCAGGTGCGGGAGCTGCGCCTCCACCGCCTGCGCCTTTACGGACGTCCGGCGGAGGTGAACCGGGCCGTGGTGATCCAGGACGGCGAGCCCATGGCCGTCCTCTACTGGTATCAGCAGGGGAGGTCGGTGGTGGCCGATCCCTACCGCGGGAAGCTCGAGCAGGCGAGACGCACGCTCTTCGGCCGGCGGTCGGACGGGGCGCTTGTGCGCATCTCCGTCCCGGTCGTGGGGAAAGTGGAGGAGGCGGTGGCCCGGGCCGAGCGGTTCGCGGCCACGGTTCTCCCCGTAATCCTGACGTACATGCCGGAGTAGGAGGTCGGAATGGGCGTTCAAGTGGTGGGCGCACCCCCGGTGCGGCGCGGCACGCCCCGGAGGGTGTGGGTAGTGGGGATCGTGTTCCTGGGAGTCGTGGCCCTGGTGACGGCGGGGCTTGCGGCGTGGCGGAGCCCGCAGGTGCGGCTGGCCCGGAGCTGGCGGCAGGGGAACAGCTTCCTCGCCGCGGAGCGCTACCCTGAGGCGGCGATCGCCTTCCGGAACATCCTCCAGCTGGATCCGAACTCGGCCGAGGCCCACTCCAAGCTGGGATTGGCGTACCTGCGGATGGGGGATGCGGGCCGCGCCTACCGGGCCCTCACGGAGAGTCTGCGGCTCGACCCGAACCGGGTGGACGCACGCCTCGCGATGGGAGAGCTCCTGCTTGCCGCACGACAGGTGGGCCGCGCCGAGGCGCAGGCACAGTGGGTGCTCGCACGCCACCCCCGGGACGCGAGGGCCCACCTCCTCCTCTCCCAGGTGGCAGGCGCACGGGGGGATCTCACGATGGCGGTCCGGGAAGCGGACGTCGCGTTGCGCTTGGACCGGACCCTCGCCAAGGCCTACGTCTGGAGGGCCACCCTGTCGCTGGCGCAGCGGCAGGTGGACGCGAGCGAGCGAACCCTGCGGGAGGGAATCGCCGCAGCCCCTAAAGATCCCGAACCCCGTGTGGCCCTCGCCGTGCTCCTGGCCCGGAAGGGTCAGGTCCAGGAGGCGGAGCGGACCCTCATGGCCGCCGCCGAGGCACTGCCGGGCCGGCCCGAGCCCCTCGTCGCCTTGGGGGACCTCTACGCGGCCCGGCGGCAGTGGACCGAGGCGGTGGAGCAGTACCGGCGGGCCAGGGAGATCGCGCCCCATACCGCGGCGGCCGGTCTCAAGCTGGGTGAGGTGCTCCTCCTCCAGGGCCGGTGGGAGGAGGCCGCGGAGGCGGCCCGCAGGGTCCTCGCGACGGATCCGAACAACGCCCTTGCTCACTACCTCATGGGACGGGTGAGACTCGGTCAGGGCCAGGTGGACAAGGCCGTGGAGGCGCTCCGCACGACGGTTCTCCTGGCCCCTGACCTGGTACAGGCCCGGTTCCTGCTGGCCCAGGCCTACCTTCTCCGGCGGAAGCCCGATCGGGCCCGGGAGCAGCTGGAGGAGGCCATCAGGCGCGCCCCGCGCTTTACGGCCGCCCGGGTTTCCCTCGCCAACGTCTACGCGGCCCTGGGCCAGCCCGACCGAGGGGAGCGGGAGCTAGAAGGACTCCTCTCGATGTACCCGAACAGCGCCGCTTCCTACCTGGCCCTCGGCGACTTCCGGGCGCGGCGCGGGAACCTCCGGGGAGCGCTGGAGGCCTACACCCGGGCCGCGACGGTGGAGCCCAAGAACGTGGCGGCCCGCATCCGGTCCGCCATCACCTATCGGCTCCTGGGGAACTTGGACGCGGCCCTCCGGGAGGCGGAGGCGGCCCTGGCGATTCGCCCGGACGCGGCCGACGCCCTGGCAGAGATCGCGCGGGTCTACGTGCAGCGCAGGCAGTTCGACCGGGCCATCGCGCGGGTGCGCCAGCAGATCGCCAAGTACGCCAAGCACGCGAACGCCTACGTGGTCCTCGGGATGGTCTACGAGGCCATGGGCGACGACCGGCGGGCCGAGGAGACCTACATCCGGGGCAGCGTGGCGAACCCTGAAGCACCCAGACCATACCTCATGCTGGGCCGGCTGTACACCCGGAAGGGGAAGTTCGAGCTCGCGGCCCGGAAGTACGAAGAGGCGCTGCGGCTGGATCCCCGCAACCCGCACCTGTACACCCTCATCGGCAACCTGCACGAGCAGCAGGGCAACCTGGACTTGGCCCAGAGCTACTACGAGCGGGCGCTGCGGGTGGATCCCAGTTACGCTCTGGCCGCCAACAACCTGGCCTACACCCTCGCGGACCGGGGGGTGAACCTCGATCGGGCCCTGGAACTGGCGAAGATGGCGCGGGAGCGGATGCCCAAAGACCCGAGCGCGGCGGACACCCTGGGATGGGTGTACTACAGGCGGGGGCAGCTCCGAGAGGCCCTTCCGCTCCTGCAGGAGGCGGCCCGGGGTCTACCGGACAACCCCACGGTTCGCTACCACCTGGGCATGGCCTACCACCGGCTCGGGAATCGCGTGGACGCGAGGCGGGAGCTCGAGGCCGCCTTAAGGCTTGGGAAGGCCTTTCCGGGTGCCGACGAGGCGAGGCGGGTGGTGGGGGAGCTGCGGTAGGGCTTCCCCCCGAGGTGTGCGCCCGAACCGCAGGTCGGAGTCATCGTTACTTCCCCACCGCGGCGATGAGGAGCACCCCGGTGCGTTCTGCGGCTTCCCGGGCCGAGGGGTGGATCACGAACCCGAACAGGGCCGGAACCAGCGTGCCCGCGAGTTGGGGAGCGAGGCTTCGGACGCGGCGCACCAGGGCCTCCACGTCCCGGCCGTAGATGCGGCTGCGGACCTCGCCCACCACCACGACCCGCTCGCCGTCCCGCGTCCCTTCCCCGAAGAAGTCCACCTCCACCTCCTCCGAGTCCACGGTGAAGAAGCGGCGTTCGAGGCTTGCCACTCGGATGCCGTAGTGCTGCGCAAGGTAGGCGGGGCCCAGCTCCCGGGCCAGCTCCTCCAGGGTGAAGCCCACGGCGTCTGAGAGTCGGCCCACCTGCACGGCGAGCTCCTGCACGGCCCGCTCGGTCTTGAGCTGGGCTTCTGCGAGGCGTGCGGTAGCTTCTTCGAGCCGTCCCACGCGCTCCTCGGTCTTGAGCTGGGCTTCTGCGAGGCGTGCGGTAGCTTCTTCGAGCCGTCCCACGCGCTCCTCGGTCTTGAGCTGGGCTTCTGCGAGGCGTGCAACGGCTTGGTCCAGGCGGATGACGGCTTCTTCCAGCCGTCCGATGCGCTCCTCGGTCTTGAGCTGGGCTTCTGCGAGGCGGCGCACCTCCTCCGTGAGCACCCGCATCGCCCTTGGGAGCTCGAGGAGCTCGTCGGTGAGCAGCGCCCGGCGCAGCTCGTCGCGCCACTCCGGGCGCTCCCGCAGCAGCCTCACGAGGTCCTGGAAGTCCTTCACCGTGAACGGCATCTCACAGGCATTCTACCTCAGGCCACGGGTCGTATTTGCCGAGCCGTTCTGCAGGGTCAGGGGCCGGCGAAGGGGGGAGAACTCGGTGTGTAGGGCTCGCGGAGGGGTTTAGCGGCCGGTGAGGCGGCTGAGTTCTCGGCGGGCTTCAGGGAAGTCCTTCTGGATCTCCAAGGCCTTGCGAAGGGCTTGGATGGCGTGCTGTCGGTCTCTCTTGTGGCTGTACGCAATGCCCAGCCGGTAGTAGAACTCGGCGCGAGGTGGCTTGGCCGAGGTGGCCTTCTGCAACGCGGCAATGGCGGCGTCCACCTCGCGACGCTGCAGGTGAATCATGCCTAAGGTGTCCTGGAACTCCGGAATATTGGGGGCGAGGGCGACTGCCCGCTGGGCGAGGGTGAGGGCCTCATCGAGGTTCCGGCGGCCAAGGGCCAGCATCCAGGCGAGGTTGTTGTGCGGCAGGGCGTAGTTCGGGTTGAGTCGGATCGCCTCCCGGTAGGCCCTCTCAGCCTCGGTGTACTGGCGCTTCAGCTGGTAAGCGCTCCCCAGCTTGAACCACGCCTCCGCATTCTTAGGTGCGATCGCGGTGGCTTTGCGGTAGTCCACAAGCGCGAGATCCAGCTGTCCTTTGGCTAAGTATACATCTCCCCGATCCATGAGGGCCGGGAGGAAAGCCGGTTGCAGGCGCAGGAGCCCGGAAAAGGCGCGGAGGGCCTGCTCGGGCTTCTGCCAGGAGAGGTACAGTCGACCGAGGGCCTGGCGGGGAAGAGGGTTCGTAGGGTCGAGCCGGATCGCTTCGAGAAAGGCCGCCTCTGCCTCCTTCATCCGGCGCAGGGCCCACAGGGCCATGCCGAGGCCGTGGTGGGCACCCGAGTGGTTGGGGTTGAGTCGGATCGCCTCCCGGTAGGCCCTCACCGCCTCCCCGGGCTTTCGGAGCACGCTCATGTACAGGTCGGCGAGGTCGATGTGGGCCGGAAACCAGTTGGGGTTGACGGCGATGGCCATGCGGAAGGAGGCTTCCGCGGCTGTGTAGCGCTTGCGCGCGAACTCGTAGCGGCCCCAGGCCCAGTGGGCCGCGGCATCGTTCGGTGCGATCCTCAGGGCCTTTCGGAGCCAGCCTTCCGCGCCGTCGAGGTTGTTGCGCAGCCGAGCCACCTCCGCGAGACCGAGGAGGGGGGCAGAGGAGTCGGGATCGAGGCGGTGGGCCTCCTGGAAGGCCTTCTCGGCGGTCTGCAGGTCACCCCGGTTCAGTGCCTGGTAGGCAGCATCGATCTGATTTTGAGTCCGAGAGACGGTGGCGGTCCTGGCGGTGCAGCCCACCGCCAGGACCGCGAGGACCATCAGGAGGGCGACCGAGTAGGTCCCACGCATCGGCCGCCCGCTTCTAGAGATCAGCAGGCGAGGCTCGGTCTGCGGCGCCGCTGCCACCGCACGGCCACAAGGCCCACCAGCCCCGAGCCCATGAGAGCGAAGGTCGAGGGCTCTGGAACCGCAGGCCCCACGGGTCTACCGCCAACCCCGGCGAATCCGAAGATGGCGACCGCAGGACCTCCGCCGATCGGCGCGATGTTCGGGAAGCCCAGGGAGTAGATCTCCGCGCCTACCGCGGCGAGGGCCGCCAGGGCCGCCGCCTCGTCCGGCGCCGCGCCGTAGAAGATCCGGAAGGTGCGCTCTTCTCCATCCCCCAGGGCGGGGAACGCGAAGTCAAAGAGCGCCCCGTGGTCACCCGGACCGCACTTGGTGAAGTTGGCGTTCACAGGGCAGACTGGGACACCCATTGGACCCGGAGTGCTCAGCGGGTTTGCTGACCGGAACCCATCGTTCGTGGTCCGGAACAGGTTCGTTGCGGGCCACCCCTGGATGGTCACGAACTCGTCGAATTCGGTAGGCTCCATGTCCCAGTCCATCACCCGGCGGTACCGGAGGTCCGTGAGGCCGCTTCCCAGCGGCCCTCCGCTGATGTTCTTGATCTTCACGTCGGCTTGGAACAGGTAGGGGGAAGCACTGGGATGATAGTGGTGGGTGACCTCCAGGACCGGACCTCCAGCAGCGATGATCTGGACCACGGAGGTGGCGGTAGACGCCGTGGAGGCAAAGCTCACGAGGCTCACGTTGGCATTCCCACTGGCCCGGTTCCGGTATCCGGTGATCCCCAGACTCGCGATCGCAACGCCCCAGCCTTCGCAGAGGCACCCAGGGAAAGTGAACTCCAGTCCCTCCGGGGCGTTCACGAACAGGGCGCGGACCCCGGTTCCGTCAACACTTCCGAACGAGCCTCCCGTGCTCGGGTAGGGCGGCGTGACCTCATTGTGCCCTACGTTCAGCTCCCCGGTGTCGTTCACGCCGAGGGCCACGAAGCCGCTCGGGTGGACGATGATGGCAGCTGCGTGTGCCGCGCCGACGAGCAGGAAGTTTGCGGCCAGCACAACCGCCCCTGCCAGCACGACCCTCTTGAAATTCATCGTCAAATTCATCTTGGTCGGCCCCCTCCTTTCCCTCTAGGCTCCTACCCGGTCCGCCTCATCCGGCGCCGGCCGCCCACGAGCACCGAACCTAGCCCGATCCCGAACAGCGACAGCATCCCCGGCTCTGCCACCCGGGGCCGGACTTCGAAGTCGAAGCTCGTGTTGCCAGCCACCCGATGGGTAATCTCGGCCACAAGGGTGAGGGAGAACGGCGCAGTCGCCGGGGCTGCGCCCGCCACCGCGCCGCTGAAGGCACCCGGTCCGAACGGCCCCAGCGCGCCGAGTAAGGAGGTTGTCCCAAACAGGGCGTTGCCGTCGTCCAGGTAGCCAGCAAACGAGACCGTACCGGTCGTCGTGCCGCCTACGTTCAGTTGAGCCGGGTAGAACCCACCGGGAAGGGGCCCGGTGTAGCCGGTATGGCTGGCGAGGATAGTGAGAGTGCCGGGCCCACCCGAGACGTTCACGGAGTTCAAGTCGAGGATGGCAAAGTTCGCGCTCCCCAGGGCGGGCTCGGTGATCGCGGTGGTGACGTTGATGGTGAACGGCCCGACTGGCCCGCTGAAGGTCACCACACCGGCTAAGGGGTTCACATCACACAGGTCCCCGTCATTGCAGGTGACCGTGGTCATACCCGAGATGAGTCTCACCGAGACCGCGGCCGCGGCCAGGGGGATGGCCAAGACGAACAACCCGGCCACCAGCAGGGCGATCCTCCTACGGCCGGAGGAGAGGTACGCACCGACTTTGGTTCTCATGGCGCCTCCTTGGCATTACGCCTGCCTCCCTTATAGGCCGGAGGCGCCGGCCTGTCCCTCCTCCATCGGAAGGATTTTTGGGGGATCGGATGGGGGTTAGGACCGCCCAGGGAGGAGTTGGAGTCTTGGGCTTCTGCCTCTCCTCGGGCCGACCGGCGGTACAATGGGGTCAAGCCTGCTTAGGTGCTCGAAGGCTCGAGGGTGAGGAGAATGGCGCAGCGGGTGGCGCGTCGCAAGTTCACCGTGGAGGAGTACCACCGCCTCGCCGAGGCAGAAATCCTGGGGGAGGACGACCGGGTGGAGCTCATCGAGGGGGAGATCGTGGAGATGAGTCCCGTCGGATCTAGACACGCGACCTGTGTTCGGCGGTTGAACCGCCTCTTTTCCCGACGGGTCGGCGAAGCGGCCCTCGTAGATGTCCAAAACCCCATCCGTTTGGGACCGCACTCGGAGCCCCAACCTGATCTGGCCCTCCTGAGGCCCAGGGCGGACGATTACGCCGCCGCGCACCCCGGCCCGGAGGATGTCCTGCTCCTGGTGGAGGTTGCGGAGACTTCTGCGGACTACGACCGCCAGGTCAAACTCCCCCTCTACGCCCGCTGGGGAATTCAAGAAGTGTGGCTCGTGGATCTGGACCAGGGCTGCCTCGAGGTCCACCGCGATCCCTCGCCCGAGGGGTACCGGGATGTGCAGGTGGTCCGGCGAGGAGAAGGGATCGCGCCCGCCGCCTTTCCCGATCTCGAGGTGCGCGCGGAGGACGTCCTCGGCCCGGCCGCGGGCGGTTCAGCCCCTCGGGAGAGCTAACTCCTCCCCGGCTCAGCGCGAGCAACGTCTCCAGCTCCTCCCGACCTACCGGGGTGGCCCGCACCCAGGTGCGGAGTCTGCGGCCCACGTACCCCCCTTTCTTCCACCACCCGGAGGTGGGCGGAGAGGTTCCCCGCCGTCAGGCCCAGGAGCTCCCGGAGCGCCTCGAACTTTAGGGCGCTTCCCTCCGGGAGCGCCAAGCCAAGAGGGCGGTCATGATCCGCAGGCGCGTCCTCTCTGTGAGGGCATCCCGGCCCATTACCGCCACCCCCACCGGGTTCCCGTGAGGAGCCGGCTGGCCGACCGTCCAGGCGAGGGCGCCGATGGGCCTTAGGTGCGCGGGAGCCAGACGGTTCGGGGTGGGACGGGCTTCAGGGAATCCGGGCCGCCACAAGGGGCATGGGCCGATCCGGCCGGCCCATCAGGATCTCCAGGGCGTGGCTTCCCTCGTTGAAGAGGAGGTCCACGATGGAGAGGTCCGGGATGAACCCGATCTGCGGGAACTGCTGGCGGTAGATGGGGCAGTGCCAGTTCTGGCCCACCACCTCGATCCCCGCCTGCCGGAAGAGGTCCGGATCGAGGTGGTTTTGAGCGGCGTAGTCACCCGTGAGGTAGACGTCGGCCCTCAAGGCCCGGCAGATCGCCACGAGCCGCTCGGTGGCCTGCCCGCAGATGCCCAGTTCCGAGCTCCGCACGAGCCGTGTCCGGACCCCCACAGCCTCCAGGATCACTCCCAGGAGGTGCAGGTTCAGGTCGCACAGGGACTCCCACTCCCGGGCGTAGACCGCCTCGAAGGCCTCCGCGTACCGGCGGAAGTAGGGCGCCCGGCCGTAGGAGGTGCGCAGGGCGTTCCAGTGTTTCTTGCGCCAACCCTCCCGGTTGCAGATGCGCACCTCCAGGATGGACTTCCCGAAGGGGTCCTCCACGGGCACGGTGAGGTAGGTCCAGCCCTGAGGGGTCTTGATCTTGTTGCGGTTCTGCCAGCCGTTCTTCGTGAACTGGGCGTCGTCCAGGAGCACGAACACGTCGCTGCGCACGACCTTGTCCACGTACCGCAGCCACGGGAGGTAGTGGGGCTGGTGGACCGCGACGATCATGCCCCCACCGCCGCGCGGGAGCGGTGGGCGAGGAAGCCGTTCGTGCGGCACCAGGCGACGGTCCGGCGGAGCCCCTCCTCCAAGGACACCTGCGGCCGGTAGCCCAGGACCGACTGCGCCTTCGTCAGGTCGGGCACGCGCCTGGGCGTATCTTCGAACCGCTGCCCGTAGTAGTCCTCGTAGGGTACGAAGGTGACGCGCGAGCGGGAGCCCGCGAGTTCCCGGATCAGGTGGGCCAGGTCGCGGATCGTGATCTCCCGGTCGTTGCCGAGGTTGAAGACCTGACCTTCGGCCTCCGGGACCTCGGCGGCGAGGAGGATCCCGGCCACAAGGTCGTCGACATAGCAGAAGCAGCGGGATTGTTTGCCGTCCCCGTGCACCGTGAGGTCCTCGTCGTTCAGGGCCTGCCGGATGAACCGCGCCACCACCGTCCCGTAGCCGTTCTCGTGGATCCGGGGCCCGTACACGTTGAAAAAGCGCAGGATCACCACCGGAAGGCCACGGGCTGCATAGGCCCAGGCGAAGTGCTCATCGATCGCCTTGGCGCTGCTGTAGGACCACCGGCTCACCGTCGTGGGCCCCAGGACCCGGTCGTCGTCCTCCCGCAGCGGCGCCTTCGTCGCCTTCCCATACACCTCGCTGGAGCTCGCGAGCACCACCTTCTTCCAGTGTCGGAAGGCCGCCCGCAGTACTGTTTCCGTGCCCTCCACGTTCACCTGGATCGCCTGCAGGGGGTTCTGCACGATGTGCCACACGCCCACCGCGGCCGCCAGGTGGAACACGAGGTCGCAGGACTCCACGAGCCGGTCCACCACCTCGGCGTTCAGGATGGAGTCGTTCACAAACCGGAAGCGGGAGTTCTCCAGGTGGTGGCGGACGTTTTGGATGCGGCCGGTGGAAAGGTTGTCGAGCACAACCACCTCCTCCCCCAGTTCCAGCAGGCGATCCACCAGGTGCGATCCGATGAAGCCGGCACCCCCGGTCACGAGTGCACGCATCCTGCCCTCCGAGGATCGGTGTAAGACACCGAGGGTAGCATACGGAGGACCGGGCCGCGGTCCCATCCGTCAGGAGCAGGATGTACCCGGATCGAACGGACGATATGAGGCCTTCTCCGGATGCGGTATGCTGGACCGGCGATGGACGCCACCCCCCACCTCACCTTCGGCGCGGCCCTCGGCATGCGGGTCCGCAACCCCTTCGTGGCCTTCGCGCTGGGGGTGGCGAGTCATGCGGTCCTCGACGCGGTACCCCACTTCAACTACACGGGGTGGCGGCCGATCTCCCCCGCGCTCGTAGCGGACGTCGCGGTGGCGGCGTGCGCTGCCCTTCTCATCGTCCGCATCGCCCCGCGGCCCTGGGGCGCGCTGGCGGGTGCCGCCGGGGCTGCCTTCCCGGACGTCGAGCGGGTCCTTGGAGGTCACGCGAAGGACTTCCTGCAGCGGCCTCCCTTCGGGCTCCATCAGAACGAGATCCCACCGCCCTGGGGCCTCCTTACCCAGGCTGCGGTGATCGTCCTGTCGATCGTCCTGGTGTGGCGGTGGCGCAGGCGGGGATAGACGGCGGGGTCAGCGCGCCCCGAGGCCCTTCGTCCGCAGCAGCCGGTCGTACAGGGCCTCTAGACGGGCCACCATTGCCTCTACGCCGTACGACTCGGCGTCCTCGCGGGCGGCCTCCCCGAGCCTCCGGGCCCGGTTCGGGTCGGTCAGCAGGTCGACCACGGCCCGGCTCAACGCATCCGGATCCCCGGGCGGTACCAGGAGGCCGTTGCGGCCGGGCCGTACGACGTTCCGTAGCCCGCTCACCGCACTCGCCACCACGGGTTTTCCGGCGGCCATGGCCTCCACCGCGGCCTTGCCCATTCCCTCGTTCAGGGAGGGCTGGACGGCCACCTCAAAGAGCGGCACGATCTCGTGCACGTCCCGCCGCAGGCCCAGGAACTGCACGGCACCGTCGACCCCGAGCTCCCGGGCCCGCCGCTCCAGGTGCGGCCGGAGATCTCCGTCGCCCACGAACACGACCACCGCGTCGGGCACGGACGCCCGGATCCGTGGCGCGGCCTCCAGCAGGTAGTGCACGCCCTTCACCGGCGCAAGGCGCGCGACGCAGCCCACGACCCGGGCCCCCGCAGGAAGCCCCAGTTCCCGCCTCTTGGCCTCGGGATCCGGTAGAGGACTCCGGAACCGGGCGAGGTCCACCCCGCTGTGGATCACCTCGAACTGCCAGGGCTTCCCGACCCCCAGGCGCAGGTGATCGTCCCGTTCGGCCTCGGTGAGGCAGATGACCGCGTCGGTCCAGTGGGCGAGGGCGGCTTCCACCCGCCGGAGGGCCTGTGAACCGGCCCGGCTCAGGTAGTCGTGGAAGGCGTGTCCGTGAGGCGTGTGGACCACGACGGGGATCCGGGCGAGGCGGGCGGCGATCCGGCCGAGGAGGCCGGCCTTCGTGGTGTGCGTGTGGACGATGTGGTAGCCTCCCTGTCGCATCAGCCGGTACAGCTTCCGTAGGGCCACGGGATCCTTGAGGGGATGTGGCGACCGCACGAGCTCCGGGATCCGCACGAAGACCACGTCTTGGGAGATCTCGGCCTCTAGACTCCCCTCCGGACCGAGGCTTGGGCCGCTTGCGAGGGCGACCTCGTACCGGGTGCGATCGAGGTAGCGGACCGTGAGGAGGGTGTTCTCCTGGGCACCGCCCACTACGAGGCGCGTGATCACGTGGAGCACCCGGATCCTCACCGTGCCCCTCCGAGGGTCCGGTTCCAGATCCGGCGCACCGTCTCCACCCACGCGGCCTCCAGGCGTTCTGCCCGATCCCGCCCTGCCTCCCCCATCCGCCGGCGCAGCTCGGGATCCCGGAGGAACCGCCGAAGGGCGTCGGCAAGCCCACCGACGTCATGGGGATCCACGAGAAGGCCCGTCACACCGTCCTCGACGGCTTCCCTTACCCCGCCGCTCCGGCCGCCGATCACGGGTTTCGCGCACGCACCCGCCTCCAGGAACACCGTCCCGAACCCCTCGATCCCGTCCCGTGCTGCAAGCGCCCGGCTCGGCATCACGAACACGTCGCACGCGGCATATAGTCCCGGCAGGTCCTCGTCCGGAACGTAGCCCGCGAAGACGACGCGGTCCCGAACACCCAGTTCCTCTGCGAGCCGCCGCAACCGGCCCTCCTCTGGCCCCGTACCGGCGATGACGTACCGGACCGGTCCGAGCTCCTCGCCCAGGGCGGCGAGCGCTCGGATCACGAGGTCGTGCCCCTTGCGCTCCACGAGCCGGCCCACGGTGAGGACCACCCTGCAGTCCCCAAGCCCGTACCGCTCCCGGGTGGGCCGCCCGTCCAGGTCGGGTCGGAACCGGCCGGTGTCGGCGACGGGCGGGAGGACCTCGACGTGCCGGAGGTGCATCCCCATGGCTTCGTAGTAGTTCAGGGTGAAGCGGCTGTTCGCGACGACCAGGGAGGCAGACTCCACGATCCGCCGGACCGCCGCACGCACGGGCCGGTGCCGGAGATAGGGGGCCATCTCGCCGCCGTGGAGGTAGAGCACGTAGGGGAGGCCGAATAGCCTCCGGAGAGCTATGCCGATGGGTCCCAGGTAGAGGTGCCCGATGTGGAGGGCATCGATCCCGCCGGCCCGCACGATGCGCCGGGCCGCACGGAACATCCCGGCGATCTGCCAGCACCGAGCCGCAGGGTGGGGCGAGGTGGGCACGGCGCACCGCACGATCGGGTAGGGCTCGCGGGCGTCAATGCACCCATCTCCATGGAGATGGGGAGCCAGCACGACCACGCGCTCGGGGGGGACCGACCGGCAGATCCGGGCATACAACGCGGCCTCCCCGCCGACCATGGGCGGGAAGTCATTCGTGACGAACAACGCCCGCGTCATCCCGCACGAAGTACGACACCTTCCCGGACGGAAGCCGGCCCCACCGCCCGATCGCGACGGCCTCCACGTGCCAGCCGCTTCCAAGGAGATCGGCCGCCACCTCGCGAGCCCGTTCCAGGTCGCGGTGGACGCCTTGGGTCACCTCCACGGTGACGCTCCCCGGCCGGCCCTGCCGGAGGCGGATCTGCCCCCGGAGGTGGGGCGGGAGGGCGTCGAGGATCGCATCGAGCAGGGGGTGCACCGGGTAGGTGTTGAAACCGTTCACCAGGAGGTCGGAAGTCCGGCCCAGAATCCGCAGGACCGGCAGTCGGCGGCCGCACCCGCAGGCGGCGTCCTCCACCCGGCCCAGATCCCCGATCTCGTACCGCAGGAGGGGGAAGAGGCGGTTGTGGAGCTGGGTCACGAGCACGGTCCCCCACCCACCGTCGGGCAGAGAGGGAGGGGTCTCCAGGTACACGTTCTCGACGGTGAGGTGCAGGGAGTCGTGCGGGCACTGGAAGGCCATGCAGCCAACCTCCCCACTCCCGTACTCCTGGGCCACCGGACACCCGAAGGCTTGTTCGATCTCCCGCCGCTGGAACGCGTAGAGCGCCTCTCCAGTGACCACGATCACCTTCAGACCCGCGGGTGGCCGCGCATCGCCTTCCAGGACCGCGCGGGCGAGGCGGTGGACGGCCGAGGGAAGGGCGTAGAGGAAAGCAGGGCCGAAGGCCCGGATCCGGCCGAGCATCTGAGCGGCACGCTCGTCGAACCGGTCGTCCACGGGCAGGCGCAGCCAGTTCATCACCCAGTCCTTGGCCCGCACGCCGATCCCGAAGATCCCGCGGTAGCCTGGGCCCAGCAGGATCACGCCCCGCTCGGTGAAGTCCGTACCCCACCACCGCAGGCCTCGCCAGGTGCCCGCGATGTACCAGGCGTAGGCCCGGCGATCTACCGGGATGCGCAGCTCCCTTCCGCCTGTTCCGCCGGAGGCCCGGGCGCTCCAGGTGGTGCCGCACCGGATCGCCTCCGCGTACCGCCTGAGTTCCTCCCGGGCTAGGGGTGGGATCTGGGCGTACGCTGCGAGGTCGAGCTCTACCGAAAGACCCGCGAGGCGCTCCCGGTAAAAGGAGCTGCGGGCGCGCGCGTACGCCACGAGTTCCGCCAAGCGCTCCCTTTGACGCTCCGCGATGAGCCAGGAGGGGTACCACTGCTCGGTCCAGTGGGCGAACCGCGCACGGTCCAGCTCCCGACCCAACATGTGCTGCCCCAGACGGCGGAGGCGGTCGGCGAGGGCGTTCACAACGACTCCTCCCGCAGGGTGAGGGTGCCCCAGAGGTAGCCGGCGGCGTAGGTGAGGAGGGTACCCAGGTAGATCCACCGGAGGGTGATAAAGGAGAACAGGATTCGGCCCAGGTACAGGAGGGCCCGGCGCACCAAGGAAGTGCGCTCCCGGACCGCTTCTCCGTGGGCGGTCGCCTGCTCGATCACGAACGCGGGGTAGAACTTCCGCACGTAGGCGGCGCCCATGCCGTTCCGGAAGTACTGCCGGAGGATCCCGCCCAGGGTGGGCGGCAGGAGGTGGTGGATCCAGGCGTTCGGAATCACCACGACCCGGTAGCCCAACCGGCGCACCTCCCGCCGGAGGTACGGATCGAGTCCCCGCGGGATCCACTCGTGCTCCCCGCCGACCCGGTAGAAGAGCTCCCGTCTGATCCCAAGACACGGGTGCTCCGCGAGGTCGCTATCGGTCACCCGATCCACCACGGGCGAAGACCGGCGCGGCAGCTCCCGCATGGCCCGCCGGACCACCCACGGCGCATCGGCCGGAGGGAGGTTCGCCACACCTGCGATCCCGATGGTGGGGTCGTCCTCGAAGGTCCGGAGGATCCGCTCCAGCAGTTCCGGGTGACCGATCCGGGTGTCGTCGTCCATCGTAACGAGGATCTCTCCCCGGGCGATGGCGGCACCCGTGTTGATCGCGCGACCTTGCCGCCGGTCACCCTCCACGACGATCACCTCAAACCGCTGCTCGGTCTGCTCCTCGAGCTGACGGAGGAGTTGGTCTAAATACCCACCGCGCGCACCGTCCGCCGTCGGGATGAGGATCGAAAGACGCGGCCGATCCCCACGTCGGCCCAGCAGCACCCGCAGGCCAGGTGGAGGGCCCTCCTTGGGGTAGCGCACGAAGGACTTCCGGCGCTCGAAGGCCTGCACGGCGAGCCCTGCCAGACTACCCCTCATGGGCCCGAGCCCTCATGCGCCCTCCGCGCCCTTCTGGAGGCCCACGCAGGACCCCTCGTACACCACGCGGACGATCGAGGGCTCGGTGGGCTTCCACGTCCACCGGCCGTGGGTGCGGAAGTTCCACAGGGCGGCGAAGGCGACCCCCGCCAAGTTCGAAAGGAGGTAGGGAAGCCCGGCTGCGGTGAGTGCAAGGTAGAGGGCATACTGGATCGCCGAGCCGACGCTCGTCACCGCCCAGTACTGGAGATACCGGCGTAGCTTCTGGCGCAGCGTACGGGAGCGGCGGTCCTGCCAGGTGAAGGCGTCGTTCAACAGGAAGTTCCAGGTCACCGCGGCCGCGATCGCGATCCCGCCCGCTTCCCGGTAGTGCACGCCCATCCGCACGAGCGCCCAAAGGGCCGCGGTGTTCACCCCGATGCCGGTCGCGCCGACGAGGGCGAACTTCGCGAACCGCAGATCCTCAGGCTGGGCGGGCAACAGCCGCAGAAGGTGGTGGATGTACTCCCACTGCTGGCGGAGGGTGAGTTTGCTCCGGCCGGCGGCGCGGGCGTCAAAGGTATAGGGGAATTCGACGATCTTGCGGATCCGGCCGCGGCTCAAGATCTCCAGGAGGATCTTGTAGCCCAGCGGCCGCAACTCCACCCCATCGACGACCGATCGCCGGAACACGAAGAACCCCGACATGGGGTCGGACACGACGCGGGCGCGGTGGATCAATAGCCGTGCGAGCGCCGTGGCCACGCGGGAGGCGAGCCGCCGCGTCCCGGTGAAGGTCTCGTACGCCCCGCCCGGCACGTAGCGGCTCCCCACGACCACGTCGGCACCGGTCTCCTCCAGGGCGCGCAGGAGCGCGGGGATGGCCTCGGGCGGGTGCTGAAGGTCGGCGTCCAGGACGCAGAGTACCTCCCCGCGGCTGAGCCCGATGCCCTCCACCACCGCCGTCGCAAGCCCCCGCCGACCCGAGCGGTGCACGAGGCGGATGCGGGGATCCTCGCGGGCGAGGGCGGCGATGACCTCGTCGGTGCCGTCCGTGCTGTCGTCCACGAACACGAGCTCGAAAGGGATCCCATCCAGCGCAGACCGCACACGCTCCACGAGGGCTGCAACGGTCTCGCGCTCGTTGTAAGTTGGGACGATCAGGGACACGAGCCGCATGGTTCACGCGTTCGGCCTCTCACGTGCCGCACCCTCCTGGGTCATCCCCGCGCCGCCCGGATGCGCCGTTCACCGCCTGTGCACACCTCCCACCAGGCGCGGTGCGCCCCGTACCACGCCACGGTCCGCTCGAGCCCCTCTTCCAGGTCCACCGCTGGCCGCCACCCCAGGTAGGCCCTTGCGCGACTCGGGTCCAGGGCACTGCGCCGACACTCAACCGAACGGTCGGTCACGAACTCCAGGAGGCTTGTCGGCCGCCCCACGATCCGGAGCACCGTCCGGGCGACGGCCAGGTAGGAGGCGGTCTTCCCGGTGGCCACGTTCAGGACGGGACGTGGGTCGGGGTGAAAGAGGACCCGCAGGAGCGCCTCCACAAGGTCCTCGACGTACAGCCAGTCGCGCTCCTGCCGGCCGTCCCCGTAGATGGGGATCGCGGTACCCCGGAGGGCGCGGGTGATCGCGAGAGGAACAAACCGCTCGATGGGCTGGGCGGGGCCGTACACGGAGGGGATCCGCACGACCACCGCGGGCAGACCGTACATCCTCCGGTAGCCTAGGCAGAGGAGATCCGCCGCGGCCCGGCTGGCCGCGTACGGGCCCTGGGGGTTGGGCGGGCTTTCTTCCGAAAAGCCCACGCCGGGCGGTGCCGGGCCGTAGACCTCGTCGGTGCTCACCTGCACGAACCGCCGAACCCCGCTGCGGAGGGCGGCCTCCAGGAGCACCTGGGTGCCGACGACGTTCGTGCGGACAAGCGCCGGGCCCTCCCACTGGCCTCCCGCGCCGGGGGTCAGGGCCGCGCAGTGCACTACGGCGTCAAACCCCTGGACGAACAGGGCATCGATGGCCTTGCGGTCGGCCACGTCCACCCGGACGAACCGGTACCGGCGGGGATCAAGACCGTCCGGGTCGGAGGGCCGTCGGACGTCCAGGCCCGTGACCCGGATCTGTGATGACGTGCGGAGAAGAGCGCGGACCAAGTGCCCGCCCACGAACCCGGCCCCACCGGTCACCAGCACCCGCATCGGCTCACCCCCTCCATCGTGCACCGGCCGTCGTGGGGTGTCTTCGCCCAACCGAACGAATCTACGCGATCCATTCACCGAGATCTCACGCGGATCCGGACGAGCCGCCGGACCGCTCCGGGACTCAGCCTCAAGGCCAGGGCTCCGACCGCGTATACGGCGCTCCAGGGCCTAAGCCGCAGGCTCATCACCGCGCACCGCCTCGCCTCCTCCGTCTCTCCGGCTACCAGCATCTCCCGTGCCAGAAACCAGAACCGGCGGTGCAAAGCGGCGGCCCTCCGCGCGGCGGCCCTCCGGGCGTGCAGGGGTAGCTCGGGGTCCCGGCTCAGGCGCTGGAGGGCCCGGAGGAGGTGCTCGGTGGACTCCCGCCGGCGGGTATTGGAGAGGGAGCCCGGGATGCTCCGGTAGACGACGAGCGCCTCCGGGTTCCGGCAAAAAGGCACGCCGGCCCGGGCCAGCTTCAGGAGGAGGCTCACATCAGGCCCCCACCGGAGCCCTTCCGGGAAGAGCCCCACCCGGACCAGCGCCTCCCTGGGCACGAGGATCCCGTCCATCGGGATCACGGCGCCCCTTACGAGGGAGAGTACCGGGTCCGACTCGTCGAAGGGCTGAGCCCCATCCTGCATCCGCCGGCCTCCCACCCACGCGTCGCAGAACACAACGCAACTCTCCCCGTGCGCCTCGTACACCCGCAGCTGGGATTCGAGGTATTGGGGAAGCCAGGTGTCGTCCGCGTCGAGGAAGGCGATGAGTGCACCACGCGCGGCCAGCACCCCGGTGTTGCGGGCCGCGGCCTCCCCGCGGTTGGGCTGGCGGACAACGCGCACCCTTTCCCCGTAGGAGGCCAAGATCTCCGGGGTACGGTCGGTGGATCCGTCGTCCACCACGACGACCTCGTCGGGCGGACGGGTCTGGGCGAAGACGGAGTCCAATGCCTCACGCAGGTAGGCCTCCGCGTTGTAGGCGGGGATCACGACCGAGACCGTCGGCGGCATTCGGACCTCCTAGTGCCCGTACACCTCGATCCGGATCCCGGTGGGGAACGCCGCCTGCGCCACGAGGTCCTCCCTCGACCGCAGGAGTCCCCGCACCCGTCCGTACGGATCCACGGCGTCGGGCTGCTTGAGCACAAGCCACACCCGCCGGCTCTGGCGGACGACGCCCACCACGTGGGGGAGGTCATCTCGGCCCCCGTAGCGGACCACCGGGACCCCGTCGGGTGGGTGGAAGTAGAAGTCCAGGGGGCGAGCCCAGAACCCGCTCACGACCACGATTCCGTCTCCTCGATGCACACGCTCGGCCACGTACGCCGCGACCGCCCGCCACGGCCCCCACAGAGGCCTTGGGCCGTAGTACACACGGGGGAGGGAGAAAAGGTTCAAGGTCACGAGGGCGGCGAGCAGTCCCCACCCGAGAGCGCGGGGCCGGGCCCGGGTGACGGCGGCTCCCAGGAGCACGAGGTAGCCGACCGAAGCCAGGAGGAGCGTGCGCGGGATCAGCACGTTCGTCCCCACCGCGATCGCGCGGAAGCGCATCCCCACAACGGATGCAAGCCCCAAGGCCCCAAGGCTCGTGGCCACCAGGATCCCCGATGCCCGCCGGTCCCCAAGACGCAGGGCTCCGTACACGGCGGCAAGCCCGAAGACGAGCAGGATCGCCGACTTCAGGAGCGGAGTCCCAGACGGGAGGAAGTCGGCCGTGAAGGCCACAAGGGCGTAGGCGACCTGCTGCAAGGGAAGCAGGACTCCTACGGCGTCGGCGGGTGCGGTGCGCGAGGCGTGGTGGGCGAGGGTAGCTACCCAGGGCGCAAAGGCGAGCAGGGCTGCGGTCACCGACAGCAGCCACCGCCGGAACGGGAAGGACCCACGGAAGAATGCCGCCGCCACCGCCTCTCCGGCCAGGAGCAGGAAGGTGCCGTAGTGGGCATAGAGGGACAAAGCGAGGAAGAGGGCGTGCACGAGCCAGTCCCCTGGCCGATCTCGTTGCACACCCCGCACGAAGAAGAGGAGAGCTGTGCTCCCAAGGAGCAGGAGCAGCGCGTACATCCGGAGGTCCTGGGCGTGGAAGACGTGGAGAGGAGAGAGGGCAAGGAGCAGGGCCGCCACCACTCCCGTCCGCTCGTCCACGAGCTCCCGTCCCAAGGCGTAGGTTGCAGGAACGGCCAGGGAACCGAACACCACGCTGGGGAACCGAAGCCAGAACTCGCTGGAGCCTGCCGCCGTCCGCCAGACGTGGAGGAACAGGTAGTACAACGGCGGGTGAAAGTCGTCACGGGCGATGAAACGCACGAGATCTCCCAACGGCAGGGCGGCCACATAGGCACTATAGGCCTCATCGAGCCCGATGTCCCAGACCCCTAGCCGGAAGAGCCGAGCTGCCAGGCCCACGAGTGTCACGAGGGCGATCCAGGACCACCGCTTCATCCGATGGCCTCGCGCGGAGAATTCGGCTCGGAGGCCGCGACAAGACGCGCGGCGCATTCCAAGGCGCGCGCGATCGCCCCGTACACGTCCCGGTACCGCTCCTCCCCGCCCCCGTAGGGGTCGGGGAGGATCACCTCTCGGCCGCCGTTCAATAGCCCCAGGAGGAAAGTCTTGCGCGCATGCCGCGGGAACGCCTGTCGGATCCGCTCAAGATCCGTGCCGTCGAAGACGAGCACCACGTCGGCCTCCGCAAGGAGCGCCTCGGAGAGCCGGGCCGCTCGGTGGCCCCGGAGGTTCACCCCGAAGGCCGCGGCGGCGGCCACCGCCTCGGGGGGTGAGAGGGCGCTGTCCCTTGCTCCAGTACCCGCAGATCGCACGCGGATGTGGGCCGGGAGGATGCGCCGGGCGTACCCTTCGGCGAACGGGCTGCGGCAGAGGTTCCCCCGGCAGACGAAGAGGAGGCTTCTCGCAGAGCTGAGTCGCCGGCGCAGGCGCAAAAGTTCCAGGCAGCGCACGGGGGCAACCCGCAGGCTCAGGCGCCGGAGGTGACCCGTGACCTGTGCCCACAGACTCCTCCCGATGGAGGAGATCTCCGCCCACCCGGGTGCCGGGTCGTCCAGGGTGAGCGTATCGATGTGCTCGCGGAGGAGCACGAGGTTTCCGAATTCGCCAACGACCCGCAGGGGCGAAGGGAGGGAAGGCCGCTGCGAAGACCGACAGGCCCTGGTGTACTCCCTCAGCCACACGAGGTCCAAGGTGAGGTTCCGTGCGTACACCCCGACCCGGTAGGCCTGCGGGAAGCGGTGCTCGCCGAGCACGAGGAGCCGGTAGAGGTAGTAGGGAAAGTCCGCCCCGCAGGTCACCGCGAGGGGCAGGGACCCCCAGAACCGGCCGTTGATCTCCAAGAAGACCCACCGCCCCGTGCGCGGATCCACCCGGAACTCCACCATGGCCACCCCGGTGTACCCGAGGGCCTCCATGAGGGCCCGGGCCGCCTCGAGGAGCTGGGGGTCGAGGGAGACGCTCACCCGGTAGCTGCTCCCGCCGCCCGTAAGCGGCTCGTGGACCCGGCGGTGCTGGAAGGCGCTGAGCACCTCTCCCCGAGCGGCCAGTACCTCCACGCCCACCCCGATCCCCGGCACGAACTCCTGCACGAGGACCGCATCCTGGACTCCGTCCCGCTCCAGATAGGCTCGCAGGCTCAGGAGATCGGGAAAGGTACGGACGCCATGGCGGTTCACAAGGTCAGGGTACCGGAAGGTGGTGCGGGGCTTGAGGACAAGCGGCGGCCGGAGCCCGAGCCCGTTGAGCTCCGGAAGTGCCCGCACCACCGCACCCTGGGGCACCGGGATCCCGAGTTGTTTTGCGAGTTCCCAGCTGAGGATCTTGTCTAGGGCGACCTCGAACGCCTCCTCCTCCGGGAGGGCCAGGCGCACGAGGGGGTCAAACTCCGCGCGGTATGCGCGGATCGGGAGGAGCGTGGGGTCCTCGCAGGGGATCAGGAGGTCGAAGTGCTCGCGCTCCAGGAGACGCTTGAGCGCCTCCTTCCACGAGAAATCCTCCGGAGAGAACGGCGGAAGGTCGTGCAGCACCCGGATGTACCGGGAGCGTCGGGCTGGGGCATCCGGCGGGCACCAGCCCGCGTGCACCACTAGGCCCCGGCGGCCCAGCGACCGCACCACCGCGAGGAAGGCGCGGCTGTCATGGCCAAGGACGAGGACCTTGCCGGTCACGCGGACACCTCTGCGGATCGGCGGACCGCGAACTCGGCGTAGAACTCCGCGAGGGTCGCCGCATGGCAGGTCCGGTGAACGAGGTCAAAGAGCGCCTCCAGGTCCGCGTACAGCCGCTCGATGTGGGTCTCCGTGGGGAAAAGCGGGCTACCGCCCGGCATGAGTTCGGAGGAGTGTACGATGAACTCCAGGTGCGCTCGGCCCTCCTCTAGGGCCCTCTGCACGATCCGGAGCATGTGGGGGAGGTTGCGGCGGTCCGGCCGCAGCCAGTACACCTCCGGAAGGAGCCGGCGGAGGAGGCGGCGACCCGAGGACGTCCGAGTGAGAAGCGGCCGCAGCAGCCTCAGGGCCGGCAGGCCTGAGGGGACGATGGTGACGGGTACTTCCAGGAGGGGTGAAGACCCGTCCCGGCGGATGTCCTCCGGATCCACGAAGTACGGCTCTTCGGGGAAGTCGGTGTAGTCCGGCCCGCCGGACCCCGCGGGGTCTCCCGCGTGGCGCCGCCACGACACGTGCGGGGTCACCGAGCAATCTACGAGGTATCCGTGCCGGATCAAAAGCTGCGCGTAGGTCTCGTTGAAGCCCCACCGGCCCGCCCGGTGGCTTTGCATCTTCACCCCGAAGGTGTCCTCCAGGAGTTCCGTGAGGACCCTGACCTTCTCGGCCATCACGGGCTCCGGGTACTCGACGAGGTAGGGCTGGTGGCGGAGGTCATCCGGTGTGAGGGGAACGAGAGGTGGGGTATTCCAGGCGTGGAGGTGCATCCCGATCTCCCCCGCGTTCCGGCGCAGGAGGTCGTGCGCGAACTCCCGGAAGGCCCCAGAGTGCACCATCTCGTACGTCACAAGGTAGGTGGGCCGCAGTCCGTGCCGCTCGCACAGGGCCTGGAACCGGGGCAGGTACGCGGCGTTGCGGGTCGTGATCGCGCGCGGCCGCGCCCAGAGGTCATCCCCCTCGGTGTCCACGGTGATGAGGAACGCAGGACGCGATGCATCTTTCATGCCGCCTCCTTCTGCCGGAGGAGTGTCTGCCACAGGTCGAAGAACCGATCCGCGATCCGGGGCATGAGGTAGGCCGCCGCCTTGCTACGGTTGTGCTCCCCCATCCGGGCGCGGAGGTCAGGGTCAGAGAGGAGGGCCATGATCCGGTCGGCCAAGGCGTCCTCGTCGCCTGCCGCCGTGAGGAAGCCGTTGAGGCCGTCTTCGACGATGTAGGGGATCCCCATGACGCGGGAGGCCACCACCGGAAGTCCGCAGCTCATCGCCTCGAGCAGCACGATCCCGAAGGACTCCACGAGGCTCGGAAGGACGAACACGTCCGCGGCCCGCATGCACCGGATCACGTCCTCGTGGGGTAGGGTCCCAAGAAACGCCACCCGCGGAAGGAGACCGAGCCGCTGCGCCGATGTTTGGAGGGTTTGACGCTCCTCGCCCTCCCCGACGATCAGGAGGCGGGCACGGGGGAAACGAGTGAGCACGCAGGGGAACGCGCCGAGGAGGTGGTGTACGCCCTTGATCCGCAGGAGCCGGCCCACGTAGAGGACCACGGGGTCATCGGGCGGAAGATCCAAAGACCTGCGGGCGGCCTCCTGGCTCAGCCCGTGGGTCGGCTGGAGCCGTAGCCCATGGGGGATCACGGAGATCGGCCGGGGGACGAGGGACCGGGCGCGTGCCGCCAGGTCCTCGGTGACGGCCGCGAGGGCACCGCTGTGGCGGAGGGCCCACCGGATGTACGTGCGGCGGGCCCAGGGGCTCGACTCGTAGAGGTCGAGGCCCTGGATGTAGGTGATGCAGGGAATCCCCAGCAGCTTCCCCACGACCGTCGCGAGGGCCCCGCAGGAGAGGGACTGACCCTGGATCACGTCAGGCCTTAGGAGTTGCGCGATGCGCAAAAGCACCGCGGCCCGCTGGGCCATCCGGGTGGCCGGCACGGGAAGCGGCCGCAGCCGGACCACCTCCACCCCGCACGAGGTCTCACGGGCCGGTGCACTCGTGCGCGTGTTCACGACCACGGTGACCCGCACACCGCGTGAAGTGAGCTCCTCGGCCAGAAACTGCGTGGCCTGAGCGGTCCCGGCGATCCTCTCGGGCGGGTACTCGTTCGTGAGGAGGAGGACCTTCACGGCATGCGCTCCAAGAGCCAGTAGACCGCGGACAGGATGAGGCGTGCAGGGCTCGGCCAGCGGGTGAGGACGAGGGCCGTCCGGGCGCGCCGGTGCGTCGGCTCGATCTCGAGGCTGGCCTGGAGGCATGCCCTGGCCTGTGAGAAGTTCCCCGCCCGCAGGCTACGGATCGCCTCTCCCCGGAGTCCCGCAGCAAGAGATGCGAGGAGCCGGGCGGCAAACACCCTCTCTGCGGTGCCGAGCTCGCGGTCCGTGAGGATTTTCCGGAGTACTTGTGCGTAGCCGATCCGGTTCGCGAGGATGCTGGAGGTCAAGCTTCCGGGCCGCCTGAACCGGTACAGGACGAGAGGCTCGGGATTGCAGACGAACCGCACGCCGCGCCTGGCGAGCCGAACCCAAAGGTCAAGGTCGTTACTCGTAGGGAGGGCTTCATCGAACAGCCCGGCACCGAGGAGGGCCGACCTGGATACGACTGTGGCCGAAGGGAGGGCGAACTGCCAGACCATCAGATGCATCGCGTCGGTCCACCCGGGTTCAGACTGCGGACCGCTATGGATCCACGTCTCGGTCAGTTCCGACGGAGGCGTTCGGCCGTCCCACAGGTAGGCGTCGGCATACACGAGGGCCGGGCCCTTCAGGCGGTCAAAGAGGGCGACCTGACGCTCCAGGTAGCTCGCAAGCCACACGTCGTCGGCGTCGAGGAACGCGACGAGCTCACCCCGCGCCTTTCGGATTGCGACGTTCCGGGCGGCACTTGCGCCCCCTTTCTCCTGCCGGATGCACCGGATCACCCCGCCGTACCGGCGGAGGATCTGCGGGGTGTCATCTGTAGATCCGTCGTCCACGACGACGATCTCGTAGTCCCGGTAGGTTTGGGCGAGCACGGAGTCTAGACACGCCTCAACGTAGGGGGCCACGTTGTAGGCGGGCACGATGACGGAGACGCGGGGTCGCTCCACGACCTCCTCCTCTACTGCCTCGGCGGCGCCCCGGCCTCGGGGCCACGGCCCAGCACGCAGGCCAACGCCCCCCGGAGCCAGGTGCCCAGCGGGATGTCGCCTGGCACCGGATGCAGGAGGTCTTGCGCCCCGTAGTACACGAGTTTCGGCGCAAGCCCCAGGAGGGCGACGATGATGTACAGGGGGAGCCAGCGCGGTCCCACGTGCTTCGTGAAGAGGTACCGGCGGCTGTAGAGGGAGACGAGGGAGGCGCGCTTGGTGCGTCGGGCGTTCACCCCGTAGGCGGCCACTACCCGGATCTGGGGGGCGTAGAGGACCTTCCAGCCGCGCTGACGGAACCGCCAGCACCAGTCGAAGTCCTCACCGTAGAAGAAGATGTTCTCGTCCAGAAGTCCCACCTGCCGCATCGCCTCGGCCCGCACGAGCATCACCCCACCCCCGACGAAGGGGATCTCCACGAGCGTCTTGCTCTCGTGCGGCGCCCGCTCGCCCCACCCGACGGTGCGCTTCACCCGCCGGGCGAGTTCCTGCAACGACCACTCCGCCACGAGGAAGTGGGCGAATCCCAGGGTGGAGGGGCCCGGGACGTGGTGGGTGTAGAGGGGCTTCCCGCGGTCGTCCACCTTCATGGGCGCGACCACCGCAGCCTGCGGGTTCTCCCGGGCCACCCGGAGGAGGGCTTCCAGCTGCGCCGGCAAGACCAGGACGTCGTCGTCCGCCACGAGCACGAACTCGCCCGAAGCTACCCGGAGTCCCAGGTTCTTCCCGCGGGCGATCCCGAGATTCTGGCCGGCCTCGAGGAGGCGGACCTGCGGGAACTCCCGCCGCACCATCTCCGAACTCCCGTCCGTACTCCCGTTGTCCACCACGATGAGCTCCAAGCGCAGGGAGGAAGGCCGGTGGAGGACCTCAAGCCCCCGACGGAGCCGGTCGCGCTTGTTCCAGTTCAGGACCACGACAGAACAGTCATAAGCTGGAGGCGTAGCGTCCGGCGGATGCATTCGGCGGTCTTCGTGACTGACGATCGGCACCCCTCACCTCCCTATGAGGGCATAGGACAACAGTCGCCGGTACACGGTCCGCCGCGCATCGGCTGTGGGATCCGGTCGGAGCCGGTGCCGCACCTCCCAGGCAACGAGCCGCGGAAGGCCGCCAAAGAAGAGCAGCCCGCGGAAGAGGACGACCCCCCACGAGCCGTAGTGCTTCCGGACGTACCGCTCCTGCACCTGGGGCCCTCCGGCGAACTGCGCATCCAGCGGGCCCTGCCGACTCCCGCGGCCGTAGTGCACGATCTCCGCGGAGGCCAGCGACAGGAACCGGTACCGCATTCGGGCGGCGCGGTGGCACCAGTCCGTGTCCACCCCGTAGAAGAACTCCTCGTCCAAAAGGCCCACCCGCTCCAGGACGCGGCGGGGGACCAGGAGGGCCGCGGAGGAGACCCACGGTACTTCTCGGTCACGCCGGTGGTCCCAACTCCGGTAGTCGTCAACAAGCCCCAAGCGCCCAAGCCCGAAGACATGCACGACGAGGGCCCTGAGGGGGAATAGCCAGCAGGACTGCTGGATTGAGCCGTCGGGGTTCGTGAGCTTGGGGGCCACGCCGGCCAGGTCTTGGCGCGCATCCAGCTTCGCGCACATCTCCCGCAGGGCTCCCGGCCTGACGACGGTGTCGGAGTTCAGGAGGAGCACGTTCCGGCCGGTGCTCACCCGGATCCCCTGGTTCGTGCCCCCTGCATAGCCCACGTTGCGGGCGTTCCGGAGCAGGCGCACCTGGGGGAAGTGTTGCGCCACCAGTTCCGGACTCCCGTCGGTGGAGCCGTTGTCCACCACGATCACCTCCACCTGTAGGCCGCTTGCCTGTGCATCCGCACACACGGAGGCGAGGCAGTCGCGCAGGAGGTGCCACGTGTTGTAGTTCACGATGATCACCGAGACGTCACACATGGAAAGCCCTCCTTTGGGCGAGGCATGCATCGTAGATCGCAAGGAGGCGCTCGACGTGCGCCCGGATGGATTGGGGCCGCTTGGTCTTCGCCGACAGGCGCGCCACAATGGCCGGTTCTTCGGTGATCCGCAGGAGCCGGTCGCGCAGGGCCGCCGCGTCCCCGGGCGGGAACAACAACCCGTTCTCTCCGTCTTGTACCCATTCCGGGATCGCGCCGGTGGCCGAGGCGATCACGGGGATTCCGGCGGCCTGAGGCTCCAGCGCGGTGAGCCCCGCGGTCTCCTGGAACAGGGTGGGGACCACGGCCACGTCGATCTCCTGGAGGATCCGCGGGAGGTCCTCCCGGCGGTACGGACCGTAGAACTCCAGCGGACGACCTCCGGCCAGCCGCTGGAGGTAGGCCCTCGCCTCATGCGCCGCAGGGCCGAAGAACAGGAAGCGGGCGCGCTCGGGCGGAATCCCGTAGGCCGCCTGCGCGAGGACGTGCGCGCCCTTGTGGGGCACGAGGCGGCCGAGGTACCCGAACCGCACGGGAGGCGACGCCTCCCGGAGGCGCCACCGCACCTCGTCTGAGATCCGAAGACCGAGCGGGAGAACCTCGAGCCGGTCGGCTGCAACTCCGTGGCGACGGTACACCTCGGCCACGAACCGGGAGACGGCAAGGATCCGGTGGGCCTCGCGCAGACTTGCGAGGAGCCGGGCTGCCCGTCCTCCGTACGCCCCTGCCAGGTCGGCCCGTACCCCTCCGTCCGAGCTGCCGGAGGGGTCCAGGGGTCCCGCGAGGCCGACCGTACGTAGGCGCTTCCCGCCCGTTCCACCCAGAAGCGCACCGAGCCGGGCGGGAGGAGTGCCAGGAGCCTCCGGTACAGCCGGCGCCGAGACCGGTGGCGATCCGCACAGAACCGCGCGCAGTTCACGCCTCCGTTTGGCCCCTCACACGGAGCGCCGTCGGGTCGGACCAGCGACATCCGCGCGCACAGGGCCCAGAAGTCGTGGAGAGTGACGACCACGGGACAGCCGGCGCCTCGCGCGAGGGGAACGACGGTGCCCACAAAGCCCTGGAAGGCGTGCACGTGCACGATGTCCGGCCGCACCGTCTTCAGGCACCTCGTGAAGAGGCGCTCGAGCCGCGGGTCTGATCCGTCCTGCTCCGGCCGGTCCACGGACAGGGCCGGAGGCACAGGCGAGTTCACAAGGCCCAGGATCTGCACCCCCCGCTCCACCGAGGTGCGCAGGTGCGGCCGGAAGGTCCAATCACGTTCTGCGCTGTAAAGGCAGGCGACCTCGTGTCCGCGCCCTCTGAGTTCGGTGAGAAGGTCGGCGCAGTAGGAGGCGACCCCGCTCCGACCGCGGAAGGGGTGGTCGTGGGTCACGAGGAGCACCCTCACCGGAAGAACACCTCGTACGGCCGCAGGAAGCCTGCGAGGAACTCCAAGCCCCAAGGGCCCTCCGCCTGGAAGGCGGCGACCTGCGAGCGGTAGGCCGCGAGCGCCCGCCGCTTCACCTCCAGGACCTCCGCGACACAGACCCGGACCGCCCGACGGACCTCGATGAGCTGACGGAGGGCCACCAGACGCGCCCGGCCCCGGAGCCGCGACAAAAGCCATGGCCCGTACCAGACCGGGTACTCATAGATCCGCACCCCGGGCCGCAGGCAGGCCCGGCCGATCCTCCAGGCGGCCGCGTGGTCGGGGTGGTAGTCCCGCCGGTACGGACAGAGCAGGTCCTGGATCCCGAGGTCGGATATCAGTCGCTGCACCCGCGCCACGGCGGCGTCCACGTACTCGGCCAATTGCCCGTCCGGAAACCGGAGGAACACGAGGCGCTCGGCGCCAAGACCGAGAGTTGCGGCTGCCGCACAGGCCTCCTCCTCCCGCTGGGCTACGGTCCCGTTCCCGGCGGCCCCATCGGTGAGGTGGACGATCCACACGACCGCGCCCGCTACCGCCCTGCGGGCGATCACTCCTCCGCATCCCAGCACCTCGTCGTCGGGGTGGGGCGAGAGGACCAGGGTCCGGCGGTCGTCGGACCACCCCGTTGCCGGGCGACTCAACCACTCCATGAGCGAGCGGATCACCGCGTTCTCCCGACGTCCGTCCCGTTCCGGTGCAGGCGGCCGACCAGGTACCCAAGTCCCTTCCAGGCCGCGAGCTCGTGGTCGAAGGCCAGCCGCCCGTCCTGCGCGGCATACAGCCAGCTGGCCTTGAGTGCATCCTTCAAGAGTTGGCCGGCCACCCCGCGCCGCCGGGAGAAGACGGCTTCGGTGCGGCCCTGCCAGTACGCCCGCCGACGGAAGAAGGGTTTCGTGAGCCGCTCCGGCGGGATGAGGTGGCTCACTGAGGCCCGGCCGCAGTAGTACACCCCTCCTCCGGCCCGCTGGATCCGCCAGCACAACTCCAGGTCCTCTCCGGAAAGCAGGAGTCCTCCGAACCGGCCGAGGTCCTGTGCGAACCCGCCTACCTGCTTGAGGGCCTCGCGCCGGACCGAGAGGTTCGCGCTGATGAGAGCCCTCGGGTAGACGACCGGCACGGTCCCCTCACCCAGGTCCTGCTCGCTCAGGTAGGCGGCAAGGAGCGCACTGGGCGGATCAAGCCACCTCGGGCGGCTGTCAGGCAGCCGAAGGATGACGCGGCCCCCGATGCACCAGGCATCGGGCAGCGCGGCGTAGGCGCAACGGAGGGCCTCCAGCCAGTCGGGCTCGGCGACCACGTCGTCGTCCAAAAACGCGATCACCTCCCCTCGGGATGCCGCGATCCCCGCGTTCCGCGCAGCCGACGAGCCCGGTCGCGTTTCGCGGACGTACCGAACGCCCGGAAAGGCCGCTGCCACCTGCCGGGTCCCGTCGGTGGAGCCGTTGTCCACAACGATGATCTCGAAGGGTGCCTCAGTGCGCTGGGCGGCGAGGCTCCGGAGCACCTGGAGCAGGAGCGCCGCGCGGTTGTAGGTGGGAACCACGACGGAGAACACCTACGTCCTCCCTGCGGTCAGCTGTCGGGCGAGGAGGCCGCGCACGAGCCGGCGCCGGCGCGACGGCCGGATCCGCCCGGGGTCCCGGAACCCGATCCCCAAAGGCACCATGGGCACGAGCCCGCCCCGGCGGACAACCTCGTAGATCCGCTCCACGACGGTGAGGCGGCGACGGAGGACCTCCCGGTAGCCCGGATCGCCGAGCAGGGCGGCCCACCGGGTCCCGAAGAGCACCCGATGGGCCCGGCCCAAGGGGCCGTTCCCCAAGGCGTAGGTGGCGAACTGCCCGAGGTAGAACGAGGGGTACACCTCCACGCGGGGATCCAGGCCCAAATGCCGCCACCACACGCCACTTCCGACCACTCCGCTGGAGGACCGGAGCGGGAACTCGAAGGCGTAGAAGCGGCCGTCCGCCCATGGGACCACCTCCCGTACCGGAGTCGGTGTAGTCGCACCCTGCGCCACAAGCACCTCCGCCACCCGCCGGTCGGCCGTCCGGAGCGCCTCCACGAGGTGCTTTGCCGCCTCCGCCACGCCTTGTAGGCTTTGTGGGCGGTGCGCCGCAGCGCCCGCGCGGAGGGCGCGGAGGCGCTCTTCAAACGGCGCGTGCATCACGATCCCGGAGATCTCGGAGGCGGCCTGTAGGGAGTGGACGCAGGACGTCATCAGCATAAGCAGACTGCGGAGCCCAACCTCCTCCACAGACCGCAGGACGGACCGCACGGAGAACGTGAAGTCCACGTACTCCGCCACGCGTAGCCACCTCCGCACTTGTTCGGGCGGAGGTGGAACATCCGGTGTGACGCCCCAAATGGGCTCGAGTCCGTCGAGGGTGTGGACCCAGCGCACCTCCGCGAGTGCGGACTCCGGAACCACAAGCGGCTGGTGGGCGAACAGGAACTGGGTGATCGGATCGATCCGGGTGGCCGCCATGATTCCCTGAAGCGTCCACGGACTCACGTCGTCGGCCACCACGACGAGCACGTCCAGGTCCGAGATCCCGGGATGCGAGAGACTGCCGAACCGGTAAACCGCCCCAACACCCGGGAGGTCCGAGACGTACTCCACGAAGCGAGCGAGCGTCCGCTCGTAGTCGGCGGCGCTCAGAGCCTGAACGTCCCGGTGGATCCACATCAGGCCGATCCCTCCAGAAGCCTCAGGGCGGAAGCACCGAACCGCCGGACCGCCCCGTAGAAGTCCTCCCGCTCGAGCCGCGCGGCGATGTCGGGCGGGACGGGCTGGGCGTGCTTGGCTAAAAGCCGCTGGAACAGGGCCGGGTTCGCTAGCCGCGTGAGGGCGAGGTGCAAAAGCGCCCGCTCCCGCACAGAGGGCCGGTAGGACCACACTGCCCGCAGGCCGCTTGCGACCTCCACGGCCCGCCAGGAGCCGTCGAAGGACGGCTTTGCCCGCTCGAAGGAGAACTTCTTGTAGCAGGGTTGCCCCAAAGCACCCAGGTGCAGGGCCGGGAGGAGCATGACGCGGGCCAGGAGATCCTTGAGTTCCCAGAGGTTCCGCGGCGGCGTTGTCCGGGTGAGCCGCTCCGCCAGGTGGCGGGCGGCGTGCCGGAACGCGGCCGCGCCGTCCCGAGCCGCAAGCGGGATCTCCGTAGGACCTATGACGGCCGTGGCATAGGGCAACACTTCGGGTGGGATGTGGGTATAGGGGTAGCGTCGGAGGTCGAGTTCGGTGAGGACGAAGTG
>Ga0101945_1000807_pt1 | contig 41950 bp, 35 predicted proteins | sample DewCreD2012metaG_2_FD_75246 | JGI IMG/M metagenome (GOLD analysis project Ga0101945, IMG submission 75246) | Hot spring sediment bacterial and archeal communities from British Columbia, Canada, to study Microbial Dark Matter (Phase II) - Dewar... ... | reverse complement strand
GCGCCGGCTGCGTCGGCTTGTCGAAGATCTGCTCGACCTTTCCCTCGTCGAATCCGGCGAGGTGCGCCTGAATCTGGCCACCCTGCCTCCTGCCGAGATCGTGCACCGCGCGGTGCAGCCCTTCTATCCCCGGGCGGAGGCGGGAGGAATCACATTGCGGGTCGAGCTCCCCGCACGGCTCCCACCGGTGAGGGCCGACGCGGAGCGGACGGTGCAGGTACTGACCAACCTGCTGGACAACGCCCTGAAGTACACACCACCCGGCGGGAAGGTGACCGTCAGCGCCATCGAGCGCCGGGGCCACGTCCTGCTCGGCGTGGCCGATACCGGGCCCGGAATCCCCGAGGCCGATCTGCCGCACATCTTCGACCGCTTCTACAAGGTGGATAAGTCGCGCAGCGGCGCCCGCGGCGGAGCCGGCCTCGGCCTGGCCATCGCCAAGCGCCTGGTAGAGGCCCAGGGGGGGATCATTATGGCTGAGAACCTGGAGGGACGCGGCGCGCGCTTCCTCGTCGCCCTCCCCCGGGCCGGATGAAGCCGAGCAGGGGTATCGGGTCTTCACCCGATGACACGTAGCCCCTTGGGAGGATAGAGTCTAGACGCCCCCCTCCTGGGAGAGGGTTTTCGGCCACAGCCCCGGAGGGCGAGCGGGCCATTATGGCTATCCTCACGCGGCTGCCGCTGCAGCGCCGGATCATGCTCCTGGTGGCCGGCGGGCTCGGTCTCACGCTGCTTGCGGCGGCTCTGGTCGGTCTCCCGGTCATCGCCCAGAGCACCGACAGGATCCTTCAGGAGCGGCTCCTGCTGGCCCGGATGCAGGCGGCCCACCTCGATGAGCGCCTGAGCATGGCCCTGACCCGGCTGGAAGGTCTCGCTTTGGCGGCGCGCTGGGATTTCGCGCCTGGCCTCAGCGGGCAGGCCACGGACTTGCTGGAAGCATCGACCACTACTCCCGACTTATTCTCGGGCGGGCTCATCGTGGTGGACGCCGCAGGCCGGGGCATCTGGCCCGACCGCTACCGGGGGGTCGTCTTCATGGACCCCGTCGTGCGACAGGCGCTAAGCGGCCGTCCCGCGGTCACCGGTCTGGTGCGGCTTCCCCCGGAGAATTCTCCGGCGGTCATCATGCTGGTCCCCCTGCAAAATGCAGCCGGCGCGATCGCCGGTGCGCTGGGAGGGATCATCGACCTCCGGCAGGAGACGCTGACGCAGCTCATCGCGCCGCTGGCGTTCGGGCGGACGGGGCACGCGGTCATCGTCGACCGGAACGGCATCGTTCTCGCCGGCACGGAGGTCCACGAGCGCTTCACCGGCGGCGAGCATCCCGATTTCTTCGGCGCGTTGATCGGTACGCGCCGGGCGCACATCGGTCGGACTCCCGAGATCGAGAACGGCGAGCCAAAGGAGATGCACGTGATGGCCTTCGCCCCGCTCGCCTTCGGAAACTGGGGGCTGGGGTTTGGCCAGTCCGAATGGGAGGTCTTCCAGCACGAACGTCGCCTGCAGCGTCAGATCCTCCTGCTCGGGGTGGCCTTGCTGGCGCTGGGCGTGTGGTTCGCCTGGCGGGATGCCGGTGTGATCACCGCGCCGCTGCGCCGGTTGACCGGTGTAGCGCAGCGGATCGCACGCGGCGACCTGGAGAGCCCCGTGCTTCCCGAAGTGGGATACGAGGTGGGGCTGCTGGCCGCCGCCCTGGAGACCATGCGTGACAGCCTGCAGCGGACTCGTGCCGAACTGCAGCGGGGCGCCGACGTCCATCGCGCGGAAAGAGCGTGAGGCGCGAGCGCTTTACGAGGTCAGCCGGGCCATCATCAGTGAGGCGGATCTCTCGGCCATCCTTTCCACCGTCGCCTCCTCGGCCCGGTCGCTGCTGGGGGCCGATATCTCCGCGGTGTGCCTGTGGGATAGCACGGCCCGGTTGATCCCCGGCGCGCTGGATGGGCCGCGGGAGGCGTTTGCGGCCGGCGAGGGCACGCCGGGGTGCAAGGACTTCGCCCCAGAGGGCGACTGGCAGCCGGGACGAGACTGCCCTTTCGTCGTGCCGGCGTTTCGCCAGGTGCACGTCACCGCCAGCCTCCGGGCCGGCGACCGGCCGGTCGGCTACATGTGCGTGGGCTGCCGTCAGCCCCGCGCCTTCCGGGAGGAAGACGCGGGGCTCCTCACGGCACTGGCCAGCCTGGCCGCCATCGCCATCCAGAGCGCTCAACTTCGGGAGCAGGTGCAGCACCTGCTGGCGCTGCAGGAACGCGAACGGATCGGCCGCGACCTGCACGACAGCGTCATCCAGTCGCTCTACGGGATCAGCCTGGCGCTGGAGCACTGCCAGCAGCGGGTGCGGGCCGCCGCCCCGCAGGTCGCCGCGCGGCTGGACGACGTCATCGCGGCCCTGACGCGAGTGATCCAGGAAATCCGCACCTACGTCATGGGGCTGCAGCCCGCGGCGGAGGCGGAGACGCTGGCGGCAACCCTCGAGCGCGTTATCCAGGAGTTCCGGGTGAACACGCTGCTGCCCGTGGAGTTCCGGCGCAGCGACGAGGAGCCGTACCTCGGCGGGGAGCAGCGGCTGCACCTGCAGCTGCTTCTGAGGGAGGCGCTGGCCAACGTGGCGCGGCACGCCGGCGCGACCCGCGTCGTCGTTGAAGCGGGCATGCGCGATGGTGAGCTGTCGATCGCGGTCAGCGACGACGGGCGGGGGTTCGACCTCAATTCCGCCGCGCGCGGTGCCGGCCTGGGGCTTCGGACGATGGAAGAGCGAGCCCGCCGGCTGGGCGGTCATCTGCGCATCGACACCCGGCCGGGTAGGGGGACGAGGGTCGAGGTCCATGTGCCTGTGCCTGCGGACCGGGAGATGGTGGGATGAGCGGGGCGATCAGGGTGCTGCTGGTGGACGACCACGAGATGGTGCGGGTCGGGCTGCGCACCATCCTGAGTGGGTATCGGGGGATCATCGTGGTGGGCGAGGTGGGGACCGTCCGGGAGGCCGTCGCCGAGGCTGACCGCCTGTCGCCCGACGTGATCCTGATGGACATCCGCCTGCCCGACGGCGACGGCGTCGAGGCGTGCCGGGTCATCCGCGCCGCCCATCCGCAGTGCCGCGTGGTCATGCTCACATCCTACGCCGACGACGAGGCCCTGATCAGTTCGGTGCTGGCGGGTGCCTCCGGGTACCTGCTGAAGCAGACCCGCGGCCAGGAGGTCGTGCGCGCCATCGAGGAGGCGGCCGCCGGCCGGTCGCTACTCGACCCCGCCGCCGCCGCACGGCTGCTGCAGCATTTCCGCGACCTGGCGCGGGGTCGGGACGAGCTGTCGCAGCTCACCGGCCAGGAGCGCCGCGTGCTGGAGCTCGTGGCCGAGGGGAAGACCAACCGTGAGATCGGCGAGGCGCTGAACCTGGCCGAGAAGACCGTCAAGAACTACGTCTCCAGTATCCTCTCCAAGCTGCAACTGCGCCGGCGGACCGAGGCCGCCGTCTACGCCGCACAGCGCCGCACCCGGCCTACTTGACCGGTCCTTCCATATCGGAATCGCCTTCTAGCGCCCGGGCGGGGCCTGCCCGCGCCGGGTCCCGGGCCATTTGCCCTTCACAAGGGGGTCCAAAGCCTCTGGACCTGTGGCCCCGTGCATCTACTCTCGGGGTGTCAGTGATGACATAAGTGCGCTCACGAGGAGGTGCCTGAATGAGGAACGTCATAGTGATGCTCGCCGTGCTCCTGGTGAGTACCAGCCTCGTCTGGGCTGGCGGGGACTTGAGTCGGCAGACGCCCGTGGCGCTCAAGGTGTTGCTGGGCGCGAAGAACAACGAGTTCACCATCAGCCCCAAGACCTGGAACCTGGAGACCGGCAAGCTGTACAAGCTCACGCTGATCAATGAAGGAAAGGTCAAACACGAGTGGGTGGCCTCCGAGTTCACGCTGACGATCTGGACCCGGAAGGTCGAGGTGGGCGGCGTGGAGGTCAAGGGAGTGATCAACGAGATCGAGCTGCAGCCAGGTGCGAAGGCAGACTGGTACTTCATCCCTATCCGCACCGGCGAGTATGAGATGGCCTGCGAAATCGAGGGCCACAAGGAAGCCGGTATGGCGGGGAAGATCATCGTGAAGTAGGGGCATCGACGCCTATGTGCTCTGTACCGCAGGGAACCGGGTCAGAATCGATACGCCATCAAGGGGAAAGAGGATTGCGGCGGTGCACCGGGGCGGCGGGCCCAGGGATCTCCAGGGGGTGAAGTGGGGCGGCCTGGATGGCTACCTGCTGACCCGTGCTCGGGAACTCGGCGCGGTCGTCCTGCCCGCCCGGGTCAGCGACGTCGGTTGGGACAACGGCCGGCCCCAGGTGCGTCTGCAGAACACGTCCTGCACGTATGACCTCCTGGTCGGGGCGACCGGCGTCAACTCGGCCGGCTGGCAGTTCTATGAGAAGCTGGGGCTGCGGTCCCGTCAGCCGGACACGACCAGGGCATACATCACAGAGCTGCTCATGGGACATCGACCGGGAGTTGATCAGTGCCTTCTTCAACAGGCCCGCGGTCAAGAACTGCTTTCCCGCCGCCTGGAGTCAGGTCCAAGGCATCTGCCACTGCGCACCGAAGATCAACGTGCGGGAGGCGACGGTCCCCTTCACGGATCGGGTGGTCCTCGTGGGGGACTGCGGGGTGACCCGTCGAGCCGCTGCGTCAGGGTGCGATGCGAATGGCGGCTCTGGAGCAGGCCGGGCCGGCCGGGGACAGACCCATGAGCATCGTGTGTGGGACCTGTTCACGGTTAGCGCTCCCTATCGTGAAGTCTTCTTCCTCACCCTCACTCCCCGCTTCGTGGCGCGGTTTCTCTGGCGGAGTGCACGGGCTGCCCTGAGCAGCCTGCGCCGGAGAGCAGAGGAGCCGATCCAGGCCTGAGGCTCGGCTGCCTCGCCCACGGCGGTCCCGGGACGTTCGACCCGGACGGACGGGCCGGTCGCCTCTACGCCGCGCCCCCTCCGCCCCCTACGGTAGAAGCGGTGGCAAACCGACTGGTGGTGATGTGGGTCGAGCATTTTTCGTCTCTCCCGCTGTACGTGGACAAGTTCACGGTGAAGCGGGGGCAGCCGGCGAAGGTGACGTTCACCGCGAGCCGGGCCGGGATCTTTCCCCTCGTTTTCGTTAACCACCAGCCCACGATGACCGGCTACCCAGTCGTGCTGCCAAAGCAGCGATCTGCCGGGTGGGCTGCGCCTCGCGGCAGCCCGCCCGCCGCGGAGTCCGACGCGGAGGACCGCCGGTGAACGTGAGGGAATGTGTGTTCAAGCTCTCCTGGGAAGGGTTTGCCGCGCTGTGCCGCGATCTGGCGGAGCGCGTGGCGGCGGATTACGAACCTGATCTCGTCGTAGGCATCGCCCGCGCCGGGACGCTGCCGGGGGCGCTGATTGCGCTTCTCTTGCGGCGGGATTTCCACCCGCTGCGCGTCCCTGTGAGCTCGCTGCCGCTGAACCTCCCTACCTATCTACCGGACCGCGAGCTGATCGCGGGCCGGCGGGTGCTCCTCGCCGATGAGCGCGCGCCGGACGATGCGGCGCTGCGGTGGGCTGTGGAGGCTCTCCGCCGTCTGGGCGCCGGGGAGATCCGCACCGCCCTGCTCTTCGCCGCGCGCCACACGACAGCCGACTATACCGGGCCCGAGGTCGACATCCTGGTGATTCAACCGTGGATCCAGGACACCGTGCTGCCCTCGCCCGCCAAGGCGACCTCCGCGGATCTGCCGGCGGCTCAGAGTGGTCACCGAACCCCGGCCGCCCCGGTCAGGGAAGCGACGGGGACGAGCCCCTGCAGAGACATGGAAGTGGGGACCATGGGTGACGTGCGGTCGGCCCAAAGGTCTTTGATCACCGGGGCGGGTCTCACCATCGGCCTCGTCGTAGCGGCGTTCACGCTGCTCAGGATATGGCTGCACTGACTGGCGGGGTCAGCGCTCCGGAGGCGCCGCCGGCGCGGTAGAGCGCTCCCCGGGGGACACGCCGACCGGACGGCCACCGCCCGAGCAAGCGCTCAAGTTCTTGGCCCATCCTGCAAATCACCGGCTGTCAAATACGCTGCCGACCCGATAGAAATCAGCTCGCTGTCGGATATGAGCTGGCACTTTTGGACTCTACGCTACGGGGCGGGGCAGGGGTGCGATACAAGCAAAGGCGGTGGAGTGCGCGGATGAAGATCTCCCGACGGACCTTTGTCAAGGGCGCGGCGGCGGCCGGGGGCGCGGCCGTGGCCGGACGCGTCATCCCCCGCGGCCTCGAGACGCTGGTGGCCGCCCAGCGGACCACGGCGCCGGCGGTCACCGAGGAGTGGGTGCCCACCACCTGCTGGATCGGCAAGCAGGACTGCGGGATGCTCGCCCGCCGCATCAACGGGCGGGTGGTCAAGCTGGAGGGCCACCCCGGGAATCCGCTCAACCGCGGCACTCTCTGCCCCAAGGGCGTGGCCCAGATCATCGCTGTCTACGACCCCCATCGGGTGAAGGCCCCCCTCATCCGGACCAACGAGAAGGGGATCCCGGGGCGCTGGCGCCAGGCAACCTGGGACGAGGCCCTGGACCTGGTGGCACGCCGCATTCGGGAGGTACGGGCCAAGGATCCCAAACTCCTCGTCTGGCAGAAGGGACGGAGCAAGGGCAAGGCGTTCTACGATGAGGCCTTCGTCAAGGCTTCGGGAGCCACCAAGCTGCACCACGGCGCCTTCTGCTCCGACGCCGGGTATCGCGCCTGTGAGTACACCGTGGGGATGTCCGGCGTGCTGCACCCGGACTTCCGCCACACCCGCTACCTGCTGGCCTGGGGTTGGAACGCCACCAACGCCGGAGGGAACCAGCTGTGCTGGATCACATGGCCCCAGCAACTGGTCGCCGCCCGGGAGCGAGGGCTGAAGGTGGTGGTGATCGACCCGCGGCTGCGTGGCGCCGGACCGTTCGCCGACGAGTGGCTACCGATCCGGCCGGGGACGGACCTGGCCCTGGCGCTGGCCCTCTGCCACGAGCTGATCCGCCAGGGGACCGTCGACCGCGACTACCTGGCCCGGTACACCAACGCGCCCTACCTCGTGGCGGAGGACGGGTTCTTCCTGCGGGTCAACGGCAAGGAGCAGGTGTGGGATGCGACGCAGGGCACCGCCCGCCCCGTTGACGCACCGGGAGTCACCCCCGCTCTAGAGGGAGCGTTCACCGTGGGGGGTCGGAACGTGCGCACGGCTTTCCAGGTGTTCCGGGAGCACGTGGCGCAGTACACGCCGGAGTGGGCAGCCGAGGTCTGCGGGGTTCCCGCCGAGGCCATCCGTCGGGTCGCCCGCGAGCTGGGGGAGGAGGCGCGCATCGGCAGCAGCACTGTCATCGACGGCGTCACCCTCCCCTACCGCCCGGTGGCCATCATGGCCTACCACGTCTCCCAGCAGGAGCTGGGTTTCCAGGCCGTGCGCGCCATGCTCATGGTGATGATGCTGCTGGGCGCTGTGGGCGCCGTGGGTGGGCAGCGGGTCGATGTGGGCGGGTGGAGCGTCCACGAGAACTTCGAGAAACTGGACCAGATCGAGATCAAGGACCCTCCGTACAACATCTACCTGAAGGACAGCAAGTACTTTCCCATTAACAGCAACAACTCGGCGGTGGTAGCCAGGGTGATGCTAAACCCGGACAAGTACGGGGTGAAGGACCGGCCGGAGGTGCTCATCGTGCACATGAGCAACCCCCTGGTGGCCTTCGCCTCCCAGCCCGACCTCATCGAGTCCTACAAGAAGTTCAAGTTCGTGGCGGTGATCGATCCATGGCTTTCGGAGACGGCGGACTACTTCGCGGATGTGGTGCTGCCGGCGGCGACCATCGAGAAGTACGAAGGACCGAGCAAGGCCAGTGACCAGTACGTGGACGGGGTAGCGCTCCGCCTGCCGGCCATGAAGCCGCTCTTCCAGTCCAGGGGGGACATCGACATCTACCTGGACCTATGCGAGAAGGCAGGGATCCTCTACGGCAAGGGGGGTTACCTGGACCACCTCAACCAGGCCCTCAAGCTCAAGGCACCCTACCTCCTCCCGCTGGACCGCAAGCCCACCGTGCGCAGTATCTTCGACCGCTGGGCTCGCTCGGAGGGGATCAGCGAGGGAGTGGCCTACTTCGAGAAACACGGAGTGAAGGTGAAGGGTCCCATTCCTCCGGAGAAGGCCTACGGGTATGCGACGCATCCGCCCTTCGGCGGGGTGCGCCACCGCCTCTACGGGGAGGCCCTGTTGCGCTACCGCCAGGAGATGCGCCAGCGCGGCGCCGCCCCCCTCTACTGGCAGGACTACACACCGCTTCCCACCTGGCGTCGCCCGACAATGGAAGAATCCCCCGCCCGCTACGACCTCTACCTGATCAGCTACAAGATGATCGAGTTCAAGCAGTCACGCAGCAGCTTCATCCCCCTGCTGGCGGAGCTGGCCCCGAAGCAACGTCTGGACATCAACCCGCAGGCGGCCCGGCAGCGGGGCATCCGCAACGGCGAGGAGGTGTGGGTGGAGTCTCACAACGCCCTCACAGGGGAGACGCGACGGGTCAGGGTGCCGGTGCACTACACCGAGGCCATCCGCCCGGACACAGTGGGGCTGCCGCATCACTACGGCCTGTGGAGCCATCCTGGGGTCAGGGAGCAAGGCCCAACGGCCAACGCCCTCTACTTCACCGGCGAAGGGTACGTGGCGAACACCGCGGACCAGTCGTTCCACGTGAAGGTCCGCGTGTACAAGGGGGAGGAACGGTAGTGGCGCGCTACGCCATGGTCATCGACCTGGATCGCTGCACCGGGTGCCGCGCCTGCATGGAGGCCTGCAAGGTGGAGAACAACACCCCGCAGGCCCATTTCTGGATGTACGTCTTCCGCTTTGAAGAGGGGGAGTACCCCAACACGCGGGTCTGGTTCATGCCCCGTCCGTGCATGCACTGCGACAATGCCCCCTGCATCAAGGTCTGCCCCGTGGGCGCGCGGTACAAGCGGCCCGATGGGCTGGTGGCCACCGACTTCGACCGCTGCATAGGCTGCCGCTACTGCGAGGTGGCCTGTCCTTACGGGGTGAACTACTTCAACTGGAAGAAGCCGGAACGCAATCACTACATCGACTGGACGGACCGGGAGGCCGGGGCGGTCCTGGATCCGGTGACCAACGGCGCGGTCCCCCCTTACAAGAACCCCGACCTGGAGAAGCCCTATGGACCGGAGCGACGGCGCATCGCGGGCGGTGGGCACCTGAAGGGCGTCATCGAGAAGTGCACCTTCTGCGTGCACCGCGTTGAGCGGGGCCAGCAGCCGGCCTGCGTGGCCAACTGCCCGCTGTACGCCCTGCACTTCGGGGACCTGGACGATCCCGGCAGCAGGGTCTCCCAGTTGCTGCGCCGCCGGCCGCACTTTCGCTTGCTGGAGGAGGCGGGGACGCAGCCGCGGGTATACTACCTGGGTGGCAAACCGCCGGGCGAGGAGAGCCGGCAGATCGAGGCCGTGCGAGCGAGGGTGTAGCCATGGTCACGCAGGTACAGCCGATTCCCTACGGGGTGGGCCGCTTCTCGGCGGCTTTGGTGCTGGTGATTCTCCTTCTGCTGGCGGTGATCGCCGGTGGGGTCTATGCCCTCTACACCCAGCTCACCGAAGGGCTGGTGGTGACCGGCCTGCGCGACATCGGGACCATGGGAGGCTCCGCCTGGGGGCTGTACATCGCCTTCGACGTCTACTTCGTCGGGGTCAGCTTTGCCGGGATCACCACCGCCGCGCTGGTGCGCATCCTCAACCTGCACCACCTGCGGGCGGTCTCCCGCATGGCGGAGCTGCTCACCATCATCTCCCTTATCCTGGCTGCCTTCAGCGTCCTGCCCGATCTCGGCCAGCCCCTGCGCGGCATTATCTACCTGTTCAAGTACGCCCGTCCGCAGTCGCCCTTCTTTGGCACCTTCACCATGGTCATCGCCGGCTACCTCTTTGCCAGCCTGGTGTACTTCTTCCTGGACGGGCGGCGGGACGCCGCCCTGTGCGCGCGGCGCGCGGGGCGGCTGCAGTGGTTCTACCGCCTCTGGGCGTCAGGGTACCGCGGTACAGCAGAGGAGCGGGAGCGACACGACCGGGCCAGCTTCTGGCTCTCCCTGGCCATCCTCCCCGTGCTGGTGATCGCCCACTCCACTCTGGGGTTTGTCTTCGGGCTGCAGGTGGGGAGACCGGGGTGGTTCAGCGCCCTGCAGGCGCCGGCCTTCGTCATCCTGGCAGGGGTGTCGGGGGTGGGGCTGCTCATCGTCATCGCCGCCATCGTGCGGCGGGTGCTGGGCGCGCATGATCGTCTCACCCCGGAGGTCTTCCGCTGGCTGGGGAACATGCTCATGGTGCTGGTCGCCGCATACCTTTACTTCATGGTCGTCGACTGGCTGACCGCCACCTACGCCGCACCCAGCCACGAGGCCCGCATCTCCCGGGCCATCTACTTCGGCCGGTATGCCGGCGTCTACTGGACTTCGGTGGCCGCCCTGGTGGCTGCCTTCGTCCTGCAGTTCCGGCAGTTCATGCGGCAGCGCTACGAGCTCTCACGTATCGTCCTGGCGGGCGTGCTGGCCAACGTTGCCGCCGTGGGCAAGCGGATGCTCATCGTGGTCCCCTCCCAGACCCACGGCGCCCTGCTGCCGTACCCGCCCGGGACGTACAGCCCCACCTGGGTGGAATATGGTATCATCCTTGGGTTGTTTGGCCTGGGAACCTTGATGTACGTGGCGTTTTCCAAGATCTTCCCGATCATCGAGCTCCCGGAGGAGGGAGTGGAGGGGTAAGCCATGCGTGCGTTCCTCACACGGTTGACGGTGCTCGCGGGGGCGGTGTTCGCGGCCACCAGCTTCGCGCTTGGACTCCGCCTGCCCATCCCAGGGGTCCCGCAGCTCACTGCCGCCCCGACGGGGCTGCCAGGGGAGATTCCCTACCTGCCGGTCTTCTTCATCCTGGGGATCATGCTGATGTTCCTCTCGGCGGTGGTGTATGCGCTCGTCCCCGGCGGCCGGAACGCCTCGCCACCGGTCCGCCCCCGCTCGCGCTGACGGCAGGAGGAAGCACGTAGGGCCTCCGATCCCCCTGGCCGCGCTGGCTCGCTGGCGCGGCCAGGTCTACCGGCTGCTGGGGCGGGCCCTTCTCTTCCCCACGCCCCAGCGCCTGGAAAGGATGGCGACCGCAGCCCTCCGCCAGGAGCGGGCCGGCGAAAAGTTCGCCGGCCTGGCCATCTACCCTCGGTGGCGGTTGTTATTGCGCACGGTTCGACTGGCGGCGGGACAGGCTGGCACGCTGCAGGCGGATTTCAGCCGGTTGTTCGTCGCCGGCCGCGACGGCTGCGCTCCAAACGAGTCCTACCAGCTCGCCCTCGATCCTGCGGGGGCCGCGGCTCTGGCTGCGGCCCTGGAGCGGGAGTACGCCGGTGAAGGGGTCTCCCTCGACCCTGCGGCCGGAGAGCTGCCGGACCACGTCGCGGTGGAGATGGAGTTTGTGGCCTTCCTCTGCGACAGGGAGCGCGCGGCGTGGAGGGACCGGCGGGAAGCGGAGGGCAGGCGGCTCCTGCTGCGGCAGCGGCAGTTCCTGCGGGAGCACCTGGGGCGGTGGGTCCCGCGGTTCGCCCGGGAGGTGCAGCGGGCGGATCCCAGCGGGTGGTACGGCGAGGTGGTCGGGGCGGCCGCAGCCTTCGTCCACCACGACCAGGACCTGGTCGACCTCCTGCTGGCCTGGACCAGGGATCCCGCCCGCGGTGGGGGAGGGGGAGAGTGAATCCGCACACGGCCCGGTGCGATGGCCATCTGCCGGTGGCGGTCCTGCTGTGCGCGCACCTCGGCGATGCCAACGGCGGCCTCGACCTGCGCGCCGTGCGGGAGGGGCTGGAGACGGCCGTCCCTTCCGTGCACGTGCGTCTTCTCGACGATGCCTGCCGTCAGCCGAATCGGGTCGGCGCCGCCGTCCGCGCCAGCGGAGCAGCCACGCTGGTCCTGGGGCTGTGCCGGCGCGGCTACGCGGCGGCGGAGCTCCACGCCGAGTTGCGGAAGGCCGGCCTCGATCCTCTGGGAGTCGAGGTGGTCGACCTGGGGGCCTACGCCGTCCGGGTGCACTCCCGCGAGGAGGCGACGCGGAAGGCCCGGGTCCTCCTGGCCGCTGCGGCGGCCCGGGCGCGGACCTTTGCAGGGGCCCGTCCCGAGAACCTGAAACCGCTGCTGCCGAAGGCAGTGAGCCGCCGCGCCCTCCTCAGCCTCTCACTCCTGGAGTACCAGGCGGTTGCGGCTGTCGCGGTGGAGCGCTGCCACGCCGAGGACGGTTGCCGGGAGTGCCTGGGCGCCTGTCCGTACCAGGCGTTGAGTCTCGAGGACGGCGAGATCCGGCTGGACAAGTCGCGCTGCACCTCCTGCGGGAGTTGCGTAACCGCCTGCCCCCATGAGGCTACCGATCTGCCCGGCTGGACGGCCGCGCAGGTGGAAGCGTACGTCGGCGCGCTCCTGGGGGCTCCTCCCGCAGAGCTGGCTCCCCGAGCCGTCCTGGTCGTCTGCCGGCACGGGGCCGCCGCACTGCAGGCGCTGGCCGGGACCGGAGCGTCCTACCCGGTGCAATGGCTTCCCATGGAGGTTCCCTCGCTGGGGATGGTGCCGCCCGCCTGGCTGCTGGCCTTCCTGCACCTGGGCGCGGCGGGGGTGGGGGTAGTCTCCTGCACCCAGGGATGTGGCGCCACCTCCGTGACCCGGATCGAAGGAAGGGTGGATTTCTGCAGGGATGTGCTCAGGCATGCGGGGGGCCATCCGGAGAGGGTCGTCCTGCTCCCGGAGGAACCGTCCGCCCTGTTGCGGGCCCTGTGGACCACAGCGGTAGAGGTGCTCCAGGTGCCCCCACTCGTTCAGGCGCCTCCGGCGGCCACTGCCACGGGGGACCCGTTCGCCCACCGTTCCCGCGCCCGTGTGCTGGTAGCCCTGGGTGAGCGCCTCGGCGCGCCCTCCCTCGCGATCGACCACCTGGCATCGCCCTTCGGCCTCGTTCAGGTAGGTGCCGGCTGCACGCTCTGCGGTGGGTGCGCGGCGGCCTGCGGCCCGGGGGCTCTCAGACTGGAAGGCGACGGCGAGGCCGCCCTGACGTTCGACCCCGCCCTGTGCACCGCCTGCGGACGGTGTATTGCGGCGTGTCCCGAGCCGGACACCCTGGCGCTGCACCGCAGGACCGACCTTCCGCTCCTTTCCCGTGGCAGGGAAGCCCTGGTCCGGGGACGCTACGGCCGGTGCGTAGCCTGCGGGGGACCGATCGCGCCCCAGCCCATGCTGGAGCGGGTGGCACGGCTTCTGGCGGGCGAGCCCCCCCGAACGCTCCAGGTCGTCACCCGGTACTGCTCTTCTTGCCGCGGCCTGGCGCAGTGAGCGCCACAGCCCACCTGGAGACCCGCGAGAGGGGCGGAGAAGCCGGAAGAAAGAAGCGCCAGCGGCGCGCACCGCTTGGAGAGATCGGATCTGGCCCCGAAGGGCCTCGTCCTCTCAATCCAGGCAATCGCAACCGCTGGCCTCTTTAGCTAATCATCCCCTCATCCTGCCGTCAATCGGAAACAGGTGTTCGCTGATCCTCTTCGGAAGGCGGTCCGCAGGCTCGTTCCCGGCGGTGGCGGAAATACTCTCCCCACCCGATTGCCCGCTCCCGACATCCTGCCTAGGCTGGCGGTGAAGATTCGGCCGTTTCAACGGCCACAACCTCTGGGCGCAGCCCCGCCGGACCGAGGAGGTCTGCGGTGTGATCGGCCGAAACGCCACGCGGGCGCAACTGCTCCACCTCATCCGCGAACGGGGCGGGGCGACGCTGCGCGACCTGCAGCAGGCCACCGGCCTCTCCCGGTCCGCCCTCCGCCAGCACCTGACCATCCTGGAGCGAGACGGGGCCGTAAGGGAGCGCCTGATGCGGGGCCGGGTGGGACGTCCGCCCATCGTCTACGAACCCACCCTGGCCACCCCGCAGCGCGCCCTGGAGAGCTACGCCGCCATCCTGGGTGCCGTCCTGCGCACCGTGGGCGGGCAGGGGGCGCGTCAGACAAGGAGGATCGCTGAGGCCGCCGCCGATGAGATTGCTCGGCGGCACCGTGACATCGCGACGCTGCCGTCCCTCGAAGCGCGCATCACCGCCGCCCTGGGGGCACTGCTGGAAGACGCCCGGACGGCAGAGGTCAGACCGGTGGGTGGGGACTACGAGGTCGTCCTCCGCGACTGCCCGCTGCTGGCTCTGGCCGAGGAGTTCCCCCAGATCTGTCAGATCACCCGCGAGCTGCTGCACAGGCTCGTGGGGGCGGCGGTGGAGCAGCGCGGGTCGATGCTCCGAGGCGACCCGTGCTGCTCCTTCCTTCTGAAGGCGAAACGGCCCGGCAGGCGCTCCCGCCGGGTGACGCGTCGGCGGGAGCGGGTGGGAGCGGATGTCAGGGGGGGCGCACATGGATGAGGAGAGAGGAGATCACCCGGCAGCGCAGGCCACGACGCCGCAGGACGCCTCCCGGGGCGGCCTGACCCGGAGGGAGTTCCTGGGGTCCGCCGGAGCCGCGGTCGGCGGGCTGGTGCTGGCTCAGGGCCTACCGCTGCGGCTGCTGCAGCCGCTGGCGACCATCGACAACCCCCTGGGCTTCTACCCCGACCGAGAATGGGAGAAGGTGTACCGCGACCAGTACCGCTATGACGGCAGCTTCACCTTCGTCTGCTCCCCCAACGACACCCACCACTGCCGCCTGCGTGCCTTCGTGCGCAACGGGGTGATCATGCGCATCGAGCAGAACTACGATGTGCAGCGTTATGCCGACCTGTACGGCAACAAGGCGACCCCCCACTGGAACCCCCGCGGCTGCCTGAAGGGGTATACCTTCCACCGCCGCGTCTACGGACCCTACCGCCTCAAGTACCCCATGGTGCGCCGCGGGTGGAAGGCGTGGGCGGACGACGGGTTCCCCGAGCTCACCGCGGCCCTGCGGGCAAGGTACCGCTTCGACAGCCGCGGGACCGATGCGTTCGAGCGGGTCTCCTGGGAGCAGGCTTATGACTACGTCGGGAAGGCCTTCATCGCCATCGCCCGGCGCTACAGCGGCCCCGAGGGCGCGCGGCGGCTGCTGGCCCAGGGCTATCCCCCGGAGATGGTGGAGGCCATGCACGGGGCCGGGGTGCGCACGTTCAAGTTCCGCGGGGGGATGGGTCTGCTGGGGGTCATCGGCAAGTACGGCCTGTGGCGGGCCGCCAACATGATGGCGCTGCTGGATGCCCACGTGCGCGGCGTGGGCCCCGAGGAGGCGCTGGGCGCCCGCAAGTGGAGCAACTACACCTGGCACGGTGACCAGGCCCCCGGGCAGCCCTTCGTCCACGGCCTGCAGGCCTCGGACGTGGACTTCAACGAGCTGCGCCACGCCCGCCTGCACATCCAGGTCGGAAAGAACCTCATCGAGAACAAGATGCCGGAATCCCACTTCTTCAACGAGCTGATGGAGCGCGGCGCGCGCATCGTCGTCATCACCCCGGAGTACAGCCCGCCCGCGGTGAAGGCCGACTACTGGATGCCGGTCCGCCCGCAGACCGACGCGGCGCTATTCCTGGGCATCACCCGGCTGATGATGGACAACCGCTGGTACGACGAAGCCTTCGTCAAGCGGTTCACGGACTTTCCGTTGGTTATCAGGCAGGATACCCTGAAGCGGCTGCGCGCCGCCGAGGTCTTCCCCAACTACCGCCCCGGGCTGGACCCCCAGGGTCCCAGCTTCACGCGGCAGAACCTGCGCCCGGACCAGTACGCGCAGCTAGGCGACTTTGTCATCTTCGACCGGCGCACGCGGCGGCTGCAGCCGCTCACCCGCGACCAGGTGGGCGAGCGAATGGCCCAGGCCGGCCTGGATCCCGATCTGGGGTGGCGCGGCCGGGTGAAGCTGGTAGACGGCCGGGAGGTGGAGTGCCTCACCCTGTGGGAGGCCTATCGCGACCACCTGCGCGACTACGACCTGGACACCGTTGCCGAGATCACCCAGACCCCCAAGGTGATGATCCGCCGCCTGGCGCGGGACATGGCCACTATCAAGCCGGTGGCCATCCACATCGGCGAGGGCATCAACCACTGGTTCCATGCCACCCTGGCCAACCGCGCCTTCTACCTCCCGCTCATGCTCACCGGGAACATCGGCGTCCCCGGCGCTGGGTGCCACACCTGGGCCGGCAACTACAAGGCCGGCATCTTCCAGGGCTCGCCCTGGACCGGGCCGGGGATCACGGGGTGGCTGTTCGAGGACCCCTTCCAGGCGGCGCTGGACCCGGCCACGCCCGGTCGCCAGATCAAGGTCAAGAAGTACCTCAAAGACGAGGAGCCGGCCTACTGGGACCACGGGGATGTGCCGCTGATCGTGGATACGCCCAGGGCCGGGCGCAAGGTCTTCACCGGGCAGACGCACATGCCCACGCCCACCAAGGTCATCTGGTACAACAACGTCAACATCCTGAACAACGCCAAGTGGGCCTACGGGGTCATCAAGAACGTCAACCCCCGGGTGGAGCTGATCATCAACCAGGACATCGAGATGACCGCCAGTGCCGAGTACGCCGACGTCATCCTACCGGCTAACTCCTGGGTGGAGTTCCAGACCTACGAGCTGACCGCGTCCTGCTCCAACCCCTTCCTGCAGATCTGGAAGGGAGGCATCAAGCCTCTCTACCAGACCAAGGACGACGGGGTGATCATCGCCGAGGTGGCGGCGAAGCTGGCGGAGCTGACCGGCGACCGGCGCTTTGCCGACTACTTCAAGTTCCTGCTGGAACGCCGACCCGAGGTCTACATCCAGCGCATCCTGGACAGCGCCACCTCCACAATCGGCTACCGGGTGGGGGATGTACTCGCCGGCAGGTACGGCGAGCCCGGAGCGGCCCTCATGCTCTTTCGCACCTACCCCCGGGTCCCGTTCTACGAGCAGATTCACGACAGCGAGCCCTTCTACACCGACACCGGCCGGCTAAACAGCTACTGCGACCTGCCGGAGGCCATCGAGTACGGGGAGAACTTCATCGTGCACCGCGAGGGGCCGGAGGCAACGCCCTACCTGCCCAACGTCATCGTCACCTCCAACCCTCTGGTGCGGCCCAACGACTACGGCATCCCTCTGGACGCGCTGCACTGGGACCAGCGCACGGTGCGCAACGTGAAGATGCCGTGGCGGGAGGTGAAGCGCACGAAGAACCCTCTCTGGGAGCAGGGCTACCGCTTCTACCTCCTGACCCCCAAGACCCGGCACCGCGTCCACTCATCCTGGAGCACCGTGGACTGGAACATGATCTGGGACTCCAACTTCGGCGACCCCTACCGGCTGGACCGGCGCACCCCCGGCGTGGGCGAGCACCAGTTGCACATCAACCCCCAGGCGGCGCGGGACATGGGGATCAACGACGGCGACTACGTCTACGTGGATGCCTATGCCGCCGACCGGCCCTACATAGGCTGGAAGCCGGGCGACCCCTTCTACCGCGTCGCCCGCTGCATGGTGAGGGCGCGCTACAACCCCGCCTACCCCTACAACGTCCTGATGATGAAGCACGCACCCTTCATGGCCACGGAGAAGTCGGTGCGTGCCCACGAGAGCCGGGGCGACGGGCTGGCCCGCTCGGCGGACACCGGCTACCAGGCCAACCTCCGCTACGGCAGCCAGCAGTCGGTGACCCGCGGCTGGCTCATGCCCATGCACCAGACCGACACCCTCTTCCACAAGTCCAAGGGGGCAGTGGCCTTCATCTTCGGGGGCGAGGCGGACAACCACGCGGTGAACACCGTGCCCAAGGAGACCCTGGTGAAGATCACCAAGGCGGAAGACGGCGGCATAGGTGGCAGAGGGCTGTGGGAGCCGGCGCGCACCGGGTTTTCCCCCGGCCGGGAGAGCGAGTTCATGCGCCGCTACCTTGCAGGGGCCCTGGTGCAGGTGAGGAGGCGGTGAGGGCCATATCCAAGCCTTTCGCCCCCGACGATCCGCTGACGCTGGTGGGCGTCGCCCTGCCGGATTCCGACGGCGCCCTGGAGGAGATGGCGCGCACGTTTGTCCAGGAGTACCTGCTGCAGGGGTGGGACGAGCGCAGGCTGCTGGCCCTCTTCCGTAACCCCTTCTACCGGGCGCCGCACCTGGTCTACCGGGTGTGCGGGGAGGAGTACGTCAGGCGCTTGATCGCCGAGGTCCTGGCAGGGTGGGGCCAGCAACCTGCGCTGCAGGAGGGGAGCGACGATGCCTGACGTCTACAACTGGCACCTGGGCCGGCCCATGACCTACCGCTTCGCCGAGCGCCACCCCCGCTTCCAGTTCGCGGCCGTCTTCAACATCAACCGCTGCATCGGCTGCCAGACCTGCACCATGGCCTGCAAGAGCACCTGGACCTTCAGCCGCGGCCAGGAGTACATGTGGTGGAACAACGTGGAGTCCAAGCCCTACGGCGGCTACCCGCAGTTCTGGGACGTCAGGTTGCTGCAGCTCCTGGAGCGGGCCAACCCCGGCGGTCAGACCTGGGACGCCCGGAAGCGAGATCCCGTCCGCGCCCCCTACGGGACGTACCAGGGGAAGACGGTCTTCGAGGCCGCACCGGCCGGCGCCGAAGCCCTCGGCTACCTGCCGGCGGACGAGGAGTGGCGGGCGCCCAACATCTACGAGGACACTTCCACGTCGTACGCCACAGGGCCCGGCACCTTCCACCCCACCGGGGAGCAACTTCCCGAGCACCACACCTGGTTCTTCCACCTGCAGCGCATCTGCAACCACTGCTCCTACCCCGCCTGCCTGGCCGCCTGCCCCCGCAACGCCATCTACAAGCGGCCGGAGGACGGGATCGTCCTCATCGACCAGAAGCGCTGCCGCGGCTACAAGAAGTGCGTGGAGGCCTGCCCCTACAAGAAGCCCATGTTCAACATGTACACCCGGGTCAGCGAGAAGTGCATCGGCTGCTACCCGCGGGTGGAGGGGCGGGAGCCCCTCTTTCCCGGCGCGCCGGTGGAGCCGCGCTGCATGGTCGCCTGCGTGGGCAAGATCCGCCTGCAGGGGCTGGTGCGCCTCAACCCTGACGGTTCCTGGGCGGAGGACCGGCAGCACCCGCTCTACTACCTGGTGCGCGTGGCCAGAGTTGCCCTTCCCCTCTACCCCCAGTTCGGGACCCAGCCCAACGTCTACTACATCCCGCCGCGCTGGGTGCCGCGACCCTACCTGCGGCAGATGTTCGGCCCGGGCGTCGACGAGGCGGTGGAGACGTACATGGCCCCTCCGCGGGAGCTGCTGGCGGTGCTGCAGCTCTTCCGCAGCACGCAGCGCATCGTCTTCAGCTACCGCATCGAGGAAGGGCCGAAGGTCTTCGAGACCAGGATCAACGGCCGGAAGTGGGAGATGTTCAACGACACGGTGATCGGGCTGGACCGGGCGGGCAAAGAGATCGTGCGCCTGTCGGTGCAGGAGCCGGTGTACACGCGGCCGCGGCAACACCTCAACTCCATCTGAGGGGTGCGCTGATGGAAGCAGGGACGCCCTCCGCCCTCTGCGATGCCGCCGGGGCCGCCGTTGCGCTGGCCCGAAGCACCGTCTACCGGTTCCTCTCGCTGGCCTTCTCACCCCCGGCGGGGGACCTCTCCGCGCTGCGGGCGGAGGGAGCGGCGCTTGCCCGGGCGCTGGACGCCCTGCGCGACGCGGGGGACGACGGCGTCCCGGCGGAAGATCTGCTGCGCGTCCTCCAGGATGCGGACGGACCGGCGTTGGGCGAGGGATACCAACTGGTTTTCGGCCACCAGGCCTCTGCCGATTGCCCGCTCTACGAGACCCCGTACCTCGCCGCGGGGGTCTTCCAGCAGGCGCAGCAGCTTGCCGACATCGCCGGGTTCTACCGAGCCTTCGGCCTGGAGGCCGCAGAGGATGCGGGGGAGCGGGTGGACCACATCAGCCTGGAGACGGAGTTCATGGGTGCCCTTGCCTACCGAGAGGCCTACGCCCGGGTCCACCACGGGCCGGCGGAGGTGGCCCTGCTGCGGGAGGCGCAGCGGGCCTTCCTCCGCGACCACCTGGTCCGGTGGGTGCCTCTCCTGGCCCGGCTGGTCGGGCGGCGCACAGATGGTTTCTACCTGCACCTGACCCATCTGGCGGCAGCGTGGGTCGCCCGGGAGGCGGAGGCATTGGGCCTGCCGCCGGCTGATGCAGCCGGGATCGCCATTCCAGAACCAGGGATAGCCCTGCCCGCGGAGGATGCGCAGGTCCAGTCCGCTGCGGCGTGCACGGAGGAAGGATGTCCCCTGCGCGACCTGCCGTAGAGCCGCCCGGCCTCCGCATCCGCTACGATGCCGACCTGCTGGAGGCTGCAGTTGAGGCGGTGCTGCGACACGGAGGCGGCGACCGCACACTCGCGGAGCGCTGGCGCCGCGCCGCTGACCGCATCTACGCCGGGTACCCGGACCCCCAGTCGCGCCGCGCGGCCTTCCATGGGCTACATGCTCGCCTCTTCGACGAGATGGGCTGCGCCGCGCCTCTGCGTGCGGCCGCAGCCGGGCTTGACGGGCATGTTGCGGAAGTGCTGGTGGGACGCGCCTGGACGTCTGCGGAGGAAGGGGCGGACCTGGACGCACGGCTGCGCACGGTGCGCCTGCGTCTCCTGCCTGCGCGGTTCGCCTCCCTCCCGGACCTGGAGGTCTTCCTCCGCCATGAATTCGGACACGTGCAGGACATGCTCGACGAGCGGTTTTCATACGGCCGGGAGGCCGAGGCTCTGCCCGGCGCGACCTCCCGGCTCCTGGGGGAGAGGTTCGGGTGCCTTTGGGACTGCTCCGTCGACGGGCGAATTGCCCGCGCCGGAGGGCGCCCGCTGCACACCCTCCGGGAGCTGGAGGAGAGGTGCGCCCGCCTTTTCCCGGCGCTGCCCCCCGGCGGCGTGGCGACCGTAGTGCGGCGGCTGTGGGAGGGAGAGCGGCCGGCCTACCCGGTCCTTTTGCACTGGGCGGCCGAGCCGGCGGCGCTGGCGGCATGGGTGGGATGCAGCCCGCTGGGGTCCGCGGCCGGGCGGCCTCCGGGGGCTCCCTGCCCGCTGTGCGGTTTTCCCACCCACGCCTGGGCCGGCGAGGTGGAGGAGGAAGTGCAGGAGATGATCCGGGCCGACTTCCCGGCGTGGCGGCCGGAAGACGGCGCCTGCGCCCGCTGTCTGGAGGCCTACGCGCTGCGCCTTACCGCGGGCAGCGGCCTGACGGCCCGGTGGGGCGGATAGAAGGATGCTGGCGGGGGTGCGCAGATGAGCCTGCGGCGGATGATGGCCGTTGGAGTGGCGGCGGCGGTCTTTGCCGGCACCGCGATGTTCTTGGCGGTCGGGGCGCCGGAGCAGCCGCCCACCCAGGTGCGGCTGACTACGGCCCCCATTCCTCTGGACGTGACGCGGGCGGCCCGTCTCTTCGCGCAGGCCGAGAGCCGCACCATTCCGCTGATCCCCCAGAACCTCGTCCGTCCCCACGGCGGCGGGACAGTGAAGGAGGTGCGCCTGCGTGCCCTGCACGACGGCAAGATGGTCTATCTGGAGCTCGCCTGGCGAGACCCTACACCCAACCGCACTCCTACGCGGCAGGGCGCGTTCACCGACGCGGCCGCACTGCAGTTTCCCGTGAGCCCGGGCGTGCTGCCCAACCCCTTCATGGGCGACCGGCAGCGCCCCGTGAACATCTGGCAGTGGAAGGCCGCCTGGCAGGACGAGCTGGCCCGCGCCCGGGACCTGCGGGCCGCCTACCCGCACATGTCGGTAGACTACTACTACGACACGAAGTTCCTGAAGAAGGAGACAAAGCGGCGCGCCTTCAATGCGGGGGCGGCGGCCGGCAACCTCCTCTCCCTGCCCCGGCGGTCCAGCGCCGTCGAGGACCTGGTGGCCTGGGGGTTCGGCACCCTGACCAGCCAGCCGCAGCAGGACGTGGTCGGCCTGGGCCTGTGGCAGAACGGCCGGTGGACCGTCCTGATGGCCCGGCCGCTGCGTACCAACGATCCCGCCGACGTCCAGTTTCTGCCGGGTGAGACCGTCTACGTGAACTTCGCCGTCTGGGACGGGGGCAACGGGGACCGCGACGGCCAGAAGAACGTCACCCTGACCTGGTGGCCGCTGCGCCTCAGCGCGGTCAGGTAGTTTCCCCCGTCAGATCGGGCCTCCGCCCGATGGCCGCTCCTGCCGCGGCGGGATAGAGTCGAGACATGACCGCGGTGTCGGGCGTCCTGCTCGCGGGCGGGCGGGGCCTGCGCTTTCGCGGCGACAAGCGCATGGCCCGGGTGCGCGGCATCCCTCTACTGGCGTGGACGGCCGCTCTGCTGGGTTCCGTGGCCGACGATGTAGTGGTGGTTACGCGGGATGAGGCCGGCCTGCGGGGACGGTGGCACTACGTGCGGGACGAGATACTCGACCGCGGGCCGATGTGCGGACTGCTCACCGGGTTGCGCGCCGTCCGTGGCGAGCGAGCCCTGGTCCTGGCGGTGGACATGCCCCTGGTGACGGTCGATTTCCTGAAGTACCTGGTTGAAGCGAGCACGGAGGCGGACATCACCCTGCCACGGTGGGAGCGCATCGAGCCGCTGGTCGGCGTGTACTCCCGCACCTGCATCCCGCCGCTGGCCGCCTCCCTGGAGGAGGGGCGGGACTCGCTGGTCGACTTTGTGCAGTCCACGGCGCTGCGTGTGCGCTTCATCGGTGAGGAGGAGATCCGCCGCTTCGACGAGCCGCGCCGCCTCTTCTTCAACATCAACGCCCCCGAAGACGTGGAGACGGCAGAGGTCCTGCTGGGAGGGAGGAAATGACCACGGCGGGCGGGACGTCGCCTCCGGGGACGGAGACGCCGGCGGCGGCGTCGGTGGAGCAGGCTCGGGCCCGGATCCTGGCGGCCGTCCCCCGTCTGCCCGCTGAGGAGGTTCCCCTGGCCGAAGCAGCGGGGCGGGTGCTGGCCGCTGACATCGCGGCGCCCCGCGACCTCTGGCCCTTCCCCCGCGCGGCCATGGACGGCTTCGCGCTGCGCGCGCAGGACGTGGCCGCCGCCTCCGCAGCCCACCCCGTGGCCCTGCGGGTCAGCGGGGTTGGCTTTGCCGGTGCCGCGGATGCTCCGCGGGTCGAGGCTGGCACCGCCGTGCGCGTGGCCACCGGCGCGCCGATCCCCGAGGGCGCGGACGCCGTGGTGCCGTTTGAGGACGTGGAAGTCCAAGGGGACACTATCTGGGTGCGCTCTGACGTTTTAGCCGGCCGGCACATCTTCCCCGCTGGCGAAGACGCCCGGCGCGGCGAGGTCGTCCTCGCCGCCGGGACGGTCCTGCGCGGGGGCCACCTGGGCCTGCTGGCCAGCCTGGGCACCGTCACCGTGGAGGTGGTGCGCCGCGCCCGGGTGGCGATCCTGGCCGTGGGCGACGAGCTGGTCGAGGCGGGTTCCGCCATGCGTCCGGGGCAAGTGGTGGAGAGCAACTCCTACGCCCTGGCGGCCGAGGTGGCCTCCGCTGGCGGGATCCCCTTGCGCCTTGGGATCGCCCGCGACGACCTGGACGACCTGACATCACGCATCCGTGCCGGGCTGCAGGCCGACGTGCTGATCGTCACCGCGGGCATGTCCGTCGGAGAGCGAGACCTGGTGAAGGAGGCGATGCGCCGCGCGGGGGTCGACCTGCTCTTCTGGCGCGTGCCGATGAAGCCGGGCAGGCCCGCGGCCTTCGGGCTGGCCGGGAGGACGGCGGTCTTCGGACTGCCCGGGACGCCGGGCGCCGCCATGGTGGCGTTCGAGGAGCTGGTGCGTCCCGCGCTGCACGCGATGATGGGCGGCGCACCGTCCCGCCCGTGGCTTCCGGCGAGGCTGGAGGCGCCGCTGCGCGTCCGGCCGGGGCGGTCCCGCTACCTGTGGGCGCGGGCCGCGGTGTCTGGCGGCGGTCTGGGCGTGACCCCGCTGCGCGGTCAGGGGACGGCCACCCTGCGCTCCATCAGCGACGCCAACGCACTCATTCTGATCCCCCCGCAGGTCGCAGAGCTGCGGCGGGGAGATACCGTACGGGTGCAGCTCCTGGCCGAGCCGGAGGTGCGGGAGGTGCCGGCGGGTGTCCCCATGGTCGCCGTGGTGGGCGCCAAGGGGGCCGGCAAGACCTTTCTCATCGAGCGGCTGGTTCCGGAGCTGCGGCGCCGCGGCTACCGGGTGGCCGCCATCAAGCACGACGTCCACGGGTTCGAGATCGACCGCGAGGGCACCGACACCTGGCGCTTCGCCAGAGCGGGGGCGGACGCGGTGGCCATCGCCGGGCCGGGAAAGGTGGCCGTGGTGCGGTCGACCGACGCGGAGGTCTCCCTGCATCAGGTGGAGGAACTGGTGGGAGCGGCCGACCTGATCCTGGTCGAGGGCTACAGCCGGGAGCCCGTCCCGAAGATCGAGGTGCGCCGCGCCGGGATCCACTCCGACCGACTGGCCCCCGCAGGGCAGATCCTGGCGGTGGTTGCGGAGGTGGCGGGAGAGGGCTCACTGACGTTCGAGGAGATTCCGGCCCTCGCCGACCTCATCGAGAGGACACTGGGGCCAGGTCCACGGGGATCTGCCGCCGCAGGGCCATCTCCCTGAGCGTGACCCGGCAGGTGTAGGCGTAGAATTCCACCCCCCGGGCGGCGGCCCGTTGCGCCTCCGCCGCAAACACGGGGTCGGCGGCGGCAAAGGGGCGCAGGACGGTGGCATCGTCTCGCTGCACGAACCACACCACCGCGGCCCGCCACCCGCGGCGGACCGCGGCGGCCAGCGTGCGCAGGTGGCGGGCGCCGCGGGCACTGGGAGCGTCGGGGAAGAGGGCGACCGACCCGTCCACCCGGTTGCACGATTTCGTCTCTACCAGGCAGGGGACGGTGCGCCCTTCCAGGACGTAGTCGATCCGCCCGCCCGGGAAGCGCACCTCCGGGCGCGGCCGCGCGTACCCGCAAAACGGCCGCAGGGTGCCCGCGTCCAGCGCCGCGGCAAAGAGGCGGTTGGGCATACGGGCGTCCAAGCCCACCCAGCGGCCGCGGTGGCGGACCAGCAGCAGCACGCCGTCGGTGCGGCCGCTGCGCTTTGCGTGGAGGTAGGCCATGCCCCTGGCGCCGGGGCGGAGGAGCTCACCCATCCGGCCGGAGTTGGGCAGGTGCAGGTAGAGCAGGCAGCCGCGGCAGCGGGCAGCGACGGCGAAGCGGTTCACCCGGCGTACCACGACCACGGGAACCAGCGGCCGGGGCAGGCGGACGGCAGCGCGGGGGCTACGTGTATTCGGTTCGCGGGCCGGCGCTCCGACTTGGCCTCCTAAGCCCTCCACCCCTGCAGCACCCGGATGTAGTTAGCCCGCTCGAAGGCGGCAGGATCGGGGCAGCGAGCCAGGCTCATGCTGCCCCGCATCTGGCCTAGCGACCGGTACTCATGCTCCTCCATCCATGTCCGCATCTCCTGCAGGACGGTGGCCAGGTGCGCCGGGCCGTTCTGCAGCAGAGCGGAGACCATCTGCACCGCGTCGGCACCGGCCATGACGGCGCGGATGGCGTCAGCGGCGGTGTGCACGCCGCCGCTTGCGGCCAGGGAGCAGCGCACACCTCCGGCGAGGATGGCCAGCCAGCGCAGGCGCAGCAACAGCTCCGCGCTGGTGGAAAACTCCAGCCTGGGGACGGCCTCCAGCTGCTCGATGTCGATGTCCGGCTGGTAGAAGCGGTTGAAGAGGATGAGGCCGTCGGCACCGGCCAGGTCCAGCATGGTGGCGAAGTGCGCCAGGGAGGAGAAGAAGGGCGAGAGCTTCACGGCCACGGGGATGGAGACGGTCTGCTTCACAGCCCGCAGGATGTCCAGCGTCCGCTGTTCTGCCGTGACCGCGGGCTCCTGCGGGTCAGTGCCCATGTAATAGACGTTGAGTTCCAGGGCGTCGGCCCCGGCCTCCTGCATGCGCCGCGCGTACTCCACCCAGCCCCCGGCCGTGGTCCCGTTCAGGGAGGCGATGACGGGGACGCGCACCGCCCGTTTGATTCGCTCGATCTGCGCCAGATACTGCTCCGGGCCCAGAGCGAACTCCGCGGGACGGGGGAAGTAGGAGACGGCCTCGGCGAAGGAGTCGGCGTGGATCTCCATGTGGTAGACGGTGGCCAGCTGCTCCTGGATGATCTGCTCCTCGAAGAGGGAGTGCATGACGATGGCTGCCGCACCCGCCTCCTCCAGGCGCCGCACGGCGTCCAGGCTGTCCACCATGGGCGAGGCGCCGGGCATCAGCGGGTGGGGCAGGGAGAAGCCCAAGTAGGTCGTGGAGAGGTCCACGCCTGCGCTCATCACTGGCCTGCCGCTGCCACGGCATCTCCGGCTGGAGCCGCCACAGGTTCCGCCGAGGCCTTCCCCTCCACCGACAACTTCGCCAGCTCGGCGTAGACCCGGTAGCGGGCCCGCACGTCGTGGCGGGCCGCCTCCAGCAGGGCCTGCGCCCGCTGCCGGTCCTGGTGCTCCACCATGCGGAAGCGGGTCTCGTTGTAGGCGAACCTGCCCAGGTCCACCTTCGGCGGGGGCGAATCCAGCTGCAACGGGTTCTTCCCCTCCGCCACCCGCCGCGGGTCGTAGCGGAACAGCGGCCAGTAGCCCGACTCCACGGCCAGCCGCTGCTGCTCCGGGCTGAAGGCCAGGTCGTAGCCGTGCATGATGCAAGGGCTGTAGGCGATGATCAGGGAGGGGCCGGGGTAGCTGTCCGCCTCCAGGAAGGCGCGCACCGTCTGCGCGTCCTTGGCGCCGAAGGCGACGTGAGCCACGTAGACGTTGCCATAGGTCATGGCCATCATAGCCAGATCCTTCTTCCCCGTGGCCTTGCCCGCCGAGGCGAACTTGGCCGCCGCGCCCCGCGGCGTGGCCTTGGACTGCTGGCCGCCGGTGTTGGAGTAGACCTCGGTGTCCAGGACCAGGATGTTCACGTCGTGGCCCATGGCCAGGATGTGGTCCAGCCCGCCGTAGCCGATGTCATAGGCCCACCCGTCCCCGCCCACGATCCAGACGCTCTTGCGCACCAGGTAGTCGGCGAGCAGGTCCAGCCGCCGGGCCTCGGGCCCGTCCAGCGCGACCAGTTGTCGGCGCAGCTCCGCCACCCGCTGCCGCTGGGCGGCGATGCCGGCCTCCGTGGACTGGTCGGCGTCCAGCAAGCCGTGTACCAGGTCGGCGTCCAGGTGCGGGGCCAGGACCGTCAGCAGGTCACGCGCCTGTCCGGCCAGCATGTCCACAGCCAGCCGCATGCCCAGGCCGAACTCGGCGTTGTCCTCGAACAGGGAGTTGGACCAGGCGGGGCCGCGGCCGTCCTGATTGGTTGTGTAGGGCGTGGTGGGCAGGTTCCCCCCGTAGATGGAGGAGCACCCGGTGGCGTTGGCGATGAGGGCCCGGTCGCCGTAGAGCTGGGTGAGCAGCTTGATGTAAGGGGTCTCGCCGCAGCCGGCGCAGGCGCCGGAGAACTCAAACAGCGGGGTCAGGAACTGCACATCCTTCACGTCGTGCTTCAGGCGGGTGCGGTCGAACTCCGGCAGCCGGAGGAAGAACTCCCAGTTGGCCCGCTCCTGCTCCCGCAGCGGCAACTGAGGCGCCATGTTGATGGCCTTGTGCCGCGGGTTGGCCCTGTCCTTGGCCGGGCAGATGGTGACACAGAGGCCGCACCCGGTGCAGTCCTCCGGCGACACCTGCAGGGCGTAGCGGTACCCCTTCAGCTCCTGGCTGCGGTAGGGGACGCTCTTGAAGGTCGGCGGGGCCTGCTCCAGCAACCCGTCCGGCTGGAAGATCTTCGCCCGGATGACCGCGTGGGGGCAGACGAAGACGCACTTGTTGCACTGGATGCACAGCTCCTCGTCCCACACCGGGATCTCGCTGGCGATGTTGCGCTTCTCCCACCGGCTGGTGCCCACAGGCCAGGTGCCGTCCGGGGGGAAGGCGCTGACTGGCAACAGGTCTCCCTGGCCGGCCATCAGAGCCGCGGTCACCCGGCGCACGAAGTCGGGGGCATGCTCGGGGACCAATGGAGGCCGCCCCCGCTTGGCCGTGGCCTGCGCCGGTACCCGCACCTGGTGCAGGTGCGCCAGCGTCTCGTCCACCGCCTGCCAGTTCCGCCGCACGACCTCTTCGCCCTTGCCGCCATAGGTCTTCTGGATGGCCTCCTTGATCTTGGCGATGGCCTCCTCCCGCGGCAGCACACCGGAGATGGCGAAGAAGCAGGTCTGCATGATGGTGTTGATGCGACCGCCCATCCCCGTACGCCGCGCCACGTCCAGGGCGTCGATGACGTAGAACTGCAGCCGCTTCTCGATGATCTGCTCCTGTGCCTCCCGCGGCAGGTGGTCCCACACCTCCTCGGGGCCGTACGGGGCGTTGAGCAGGAAGACCGCGCCGGGGGCGGCGTATTGCAGGACGTCCATGCGCTCCATGAACGGCCACTGGTGGCAGCCGACGAAGCTGGCCCGCCGGATGAGGTAGGTGGAGCGGATGGGCCGGGGGCCGAAGCGCAGGTGAGAGATGGTCATCGCCCCCGACTTCTTGGAGTCGTAGACGAAGTAGCCCTGCGCGTAGTTGTCGGTCTCTTCGCCGATGATCTTGATGGAGTTCTTGTTGGCTCCCACGGTGCCGTCGGCGCCCAGGCCGAAGAAGACCGCCCGTGTCACGTCTGCGGGCTCGATGTCGAACTCAGGGTCGAAGGAGAGGGAGAGGCCGGTGACGTCGTCGGTGATGCCAACCGTGAAGTGCCGCTTCGGCCGCTCCCGGGACAGCTCCGAGAAGATGGCCACCACCATGGCCGGGGTGAACTCCTTGGAGGACAGGCCGTAGCGCCCCCCGATCACCCGGGGCTCCGCGCCGGGCAGCAGGCCGTCCTCCCGGGCCTCGCGCAAGGCCGTGACCACGTCCTGGTAAAGGGGCTCGCCCAGCGCCCCCGGCTCCTTGGTCCGGTCCAGCACCGCGATGGCCCGTACCGTGGAGGGGAGGGCGGCGATGAAGTCGGGGACGGAGAAGGGGCGGTACAGGCGCACCTTCACCAGGCCCACCTTCTCCCCGCGCGCCAGCAGCCACTCCACGGTCTCGTGCACCGTCTCTGCGGCAGAGCCCATCAGGACAATGACCCGCTCCGCCTGCGGGTGGCCCACGTAGTCGAAGAGGTGGTAGCTGCGTCCCGTGAGCTCGGCGAACCGCTCCATGGTCTGCTTGACGATCTCGGGTGCGGCCAGGTAGAAGGGGTTAACTGCCTCCCGCGCCTGGAAGAAGGTGTCCGGGTTCTGCGCCGTCCCCCGCAACACGGGGCGGTCGGGGGTGAGGGCGCGGCGGCGGTGCGCCGCGACCTCCTCCTCCGGGAGCAGCGCCCGCAGGTCGTCGTCGCCCAGCAGGGTAATCTTGTTGATCTCGTGCGAGGTGCGGAAGCCGTCGAAGAAGTGCAGGAAGGGGACTCGGGCGCGCAGGGTGGCGGTGTGGGCGATGGCCGCCAGGTCATGCGCCTCCTGCACCGAGCCCGAGGCCAGCATGGCGAAGCCGGTCTGCCGGCAGGCCATGACGTCGGAGTGGTCCCCGAAGATGGAGAGGGCGTGGGTGGCCAGGGTGCGCGCGGCCACGTGCATGGTGAAGGCGGTGAGCTCCCCTGCGATCTTGTACATGTTGGGGATCATCAGAAGCAGGCCCTGGGAGGCCGTGAAGGTGGTACACAGCGCCCCCGCCTGCAGCGCTCCGTGCACCGCGCCGGCGGCGCCGCCCTCCGACTGCAGCTCCACTACCTTTGGGACAACTCCCCAGGCGTTGGGTGCGCCCTGCGCCGCCCACTCGTCGGCGAACTCACCCATGGGTGAGGAGGGCGTGATGGGGTAGATGGCGATGACCTCGCTGGCGCGGTAGGCCACCGAGGCGGTGGCCTCGTTGCCGTCAATGGTCACGATCTGCCGCGGGCGTGACGGACGCATACTTCTCCTCCTCCGGGGTCCCGCGTGGCGGGCCTCTTCTGTGACTTTAGACCAGAGCGTGCGTCAGAAATATCAGGCGTTCACCCGATATAGCATAGGGCATTTGTTTGGGCCTCAGAGTCGCCCTGAAGGGATTGCGCAGCAGGAACTTGGCCCCGAGCACCGCATTGGTGAAGAGGGGCTGCTCCCCAGGTACAGGCCGGCGCGGTCGCAGTGGGGGACCCGGTCGCCGCCCTGGCCCGTGGCCGCGCCGATATGGCGGTACCGAATGATCGTCCTGTTTACGCTTCTCGCGTACGTCATTGGCGCCCTCCCGGTGGGTTACTGGGCGGCGCGCCGGCTTTCTGGGCGCGAGCCGCGCTGGGCCTCGGCCTACAACCTGGGGCTGGAGAGCGCTGTAGGACTGCTGGGGCCGCACGCGCTGGCGGCCGCGTTCCTCCTCGACCTGCTTAAAGGGCTCGTTGCCGTCTCCCTCGCCCGCACCGCCGGCCTTCCCGGTGCCTCCCTGGCGGCCGTAGCCGCCTACCTCGGTCACCTCAACGGGCTCCCGGGCCACCCGGCTCCTCGCGCCCGGGGCGCCGGGGTGCTCTTTGGCTCCCTGGGCGGGCTGGCAGTGGCAGGCCTGCCACCGCCTTATGTCGTCCCGGCGCTGGCCGCGTGTGCGGCAACATATGCCGCCACCGGGTACGGCTCGCTGGCCGCGCTTAGCCTGCCGGTGGTGCTGGCCGTGGCCGCCCTGGCGGCCCCGATCCCTGCGGCGGCAAAGGCGCTCCTGTGGCTGCTCCCGGCGCTGGCGGCGGGACGCTACAAGGAGAACCTGGGCCGTATCCTCGACGGCACCGAGCCCCGGTTGGGCCGCCCGCTGCCCCTGCCCTCCGCCCGGCAGGTGGTATGCGCCTTCCTCATCCACCCCATGAGCATCGACGACCTCTGGCAGAGCCTGCGCTTCCGCTGGCTCAGGCCTCTGGTGCGCGCGGGCGTAATCCCCCATGCCTGGGTGCAGGCGCTGGCCGAGCGCTTCACCCCCATGAAGGTGGGGGAGCTGAGCGGCGTGCGCACCGGCGACGGCCGCCAGATCCGCTGCTACCTCCTCTCCACGCCGCTGCTGCCCGAGCAGATCGTCGCCAGGCCAGAGCTGGCCGTGCGGCGGGCGATCCAGGCCGCCAGGCTGGCCAGGGAGCTCGGCGCCACCACCATCGGCCTGGGCGCCTTCTGGAGCGTTGTCGGGGACAAGGGGCTTGCGGTGCAGCGGGCGGTGCCCGAGATCCACGTGACCAACGGCGGGGCCTTCACCGCCGGGACGGTCAGGGCGGCGATTCCCAGGATCCTCGAGCACTTTGCGGCCAGCGGGCGGGACCTGCGCCAGGTCACCGCCGCCGTGGTGGGGGCCAACGGTGTGGTGGCGTTTGGCATCGCCCGGCAGATCGCTCCGCTGGTGGGCGCACTCATCCTGGTCGCCCGCGACCGCGAGCGCCTGGAGCGCAGCGCCGCGCTCCTGCGGCGGGCGAATCCTGGTGTGCGGATCTTCACCGCCACAGACATCGCCGAGATCAAGCGGGCGGAGCTCATCTTTACCGCCACCAGCGATCCGGGTGCGGTCATCTTCCCCGAGCACGTCAGGGAAGGGGCGTGGATCTACGACGACGGCCGCCCCCCGGACGTCCACCCCGCGGTGCGGCAGGTGCCCGGGGTTCGCGTCATCCCTGGGGGAGTGGTCCGTCCCCCGGGGCAGATGCGGGGGAACCTGGACCTGCACTTCGGCGACGGGACTGTCCCGGCGTGCCTGGCCGAGACGATGATCCTGGCCGCGGAGGAGGCATGGGAGCGGAAGAGCCTGGGGCCGCAGACCCGCCTGGAGGACATACAGTTCTACCTCCAGAGGGCCCGTGATCTGGGCTTCGAGATCCTGGGCTGAGGGCCGAAAATACAGTGGTCGCCCGATTCCCATTCAGCCCCGCTCTCTGCAATAAATGTGCTAATGACAGGCCAAAAAGAGCGCAATGCCCTCTCGGCTTACCGGGGAGGTGAGGCCCTGATGCCTCAAGAGCTGCCCACGCGGCAGAAGCTGCTCCGGCTCATCCGCGAATCCGGAGGGGCGACCCTCGCCGACCTGCGGCGGCGCACCGGGCTCTCCCGCTCCACACTGCGGCAGCACCTCGGGCGGATGGCCCGTGACGGCGTCGTCCAGAGCTTCCTGGTGAAGCGGCCGTCGGGGCGGCCGCCGCTGATGTACCGGCTGACGCCGCAGGCCGAGCTGGCCAGCCCGGAGGCCTACCTGGCCTTACTGCGGGCGCTCTTCGACACCCTGCGCACCCAGGGGCCGGAGCGGGTGGAGGCGCTCCTCCGGGAGGTGGCCACGCGCGTGGCGGCTCAGCATCCGGAGATCCGCGGTCTGCCCGACATCAGTGCCCGTCTGGACGCGGTGCGCCGCCTCTTCTTCAACGAGACTGAGGCGACGCCGGTGGTTCGGACCGACGGCGGCTACCAGTTCTCCCTTTACACCTGCCCACTGGCGCCGCTGGCCCTGGAGTTCCGCGACCTCTGCTGCGTTACCCGGGAGGTCATCCGGGGGCTGGTGGACCGCGAGGTGGAGCAGTCGGAGTGGATCGTCCGCGGCGACCCCCGCTGCACCTTCGCCGTGCGCGCTGCGGGGAACGGCAACGGGAGCGCGGCCGCCGTCCCGGCGACTCCGCAGGTCGCGGGCGCCCGGCGCAGCTCCCCGCCCCCTGAGGCCCCGGCGGAACCCATCACCTTCGCCTTCGCCGGCACCTACACCGACCCCGTTCTGGCGCAGATGGCGCAGGGGCTGCGCGAAGTCTTCACCCGCCACGGCCACCGCTTTTCCCAGGGGGAGGATGAGGAGCTGCGCCTGGTGTTCAACTTCATCGACGCCGCCCGCCCCCGACCCTACCGGCGCAAGGGGAAAGGGACGTTCCTGGTGACCGTGGCTGTGACCAACCGCCGCCCGGACAACGTGCTCAAGGAAGGCTACCCGCTGCTGATCCGCTCGCTGGGCAACCTGATGATCTATCTCGTGCGTGCCGCCGGCCGCGTGGAGACCCACTTCGTCACGCTGGAGCAGGGGGCGTACCAGATCCCCGATCTGAGCGGGGAAGCCTACTTCGCCAACCTCTACGACCGGCTGCTGCCACTGGCCTGCTCGGAGCTGGTCATCGACAACGAGTTCCACACCGACCTGCCCCCGGAACTCTGGCAAGGGGACGAGCTGACGGCACAGCTGGCCGAGGCCGGCCGGCGCCTGGACGCGCTGAACCTCCTGCCCACCCCCTTCCCCATGGGTGAGCTGCTCCCCGCCCGTGACCTTCGGCACATCGAACGGCTCTTCGGTATCGGCGGGCTGTCCTACGGCAACCTCAGCGTGCGTAAAGACGCCACCCGATTCTGGATGAGCGCGTCGGGAGTGGACAAGGGCAACATGCGCGAGATCGGGCGGGACATGCTGCTGGTGAAGGGGTTCGACCCGCAGCGGAGGGTCATGCTGCTCTCCGTGCCGCCGCACGTCAAGCCGCGGCGAGTCTCTGTGGACGCCATCGAGCACTGGATGATCTACACCGAGCACCCGCAGGTGGGTGCCATCGTCCACGTGCACGCCTGGATGCAGGGGGTCCCCTCCACTGCCATCAACTATCCCTGCGGGACGATTCAACTGGCGCAGGCGGTGGCGGAGAAGGTACGCCAGGCCCCCGACCCGGCCCGCGCCGTGGTGGGCCTGAAGAACCACGGCCTGACCATCACCGGAAGGACCCTGGCCGACATCTTCGACCGGCTGGAGAAGGGCTTCATCCGCCAGGTGCCCATGTCCTGAGGGGATACAGGCTTTCCCCGCTGCAAGGGCGAAGTGCACAGCGGCGATGCGCGCTCTGTTGTTCAATCCCACGATCCCTCGCTTCGCGGCCACCAGGCTCTCCGCCGCCTTCAGCCGGCGAGCGTTGTGGGGACGGCTCTCCCCGCTGCAATACACTCGGGTACCTGACCCGCCCCTGCCGGCCCCGGACTGGGTGCGGGTGGCCACGCGCCTGGGGGGCATCTGCGGCAGCGATCTCTCCATGCTGCACCTACACACCAGCATGGTGACCTCGGCTTACACGTCTTTTCCCTTCGTCCCCGGGCATGAGAGCGTCGGGGTCATCGCGGAGGTCGGGGCGGAGGTGACCGACCTGGAGGTGGGACAGAGGGTGACCGTCGAGCCGGTCCTGCCTTGCGCCACCCGCGGGATCGATCCGCCCTGTGCCAACTGCGCGGCCGGAAACTACAACCTGTGCCTGCGCTTCACCGAGGGGCGCATCAGCCCCGGGCTCTTAATCGGCTACTGCCGGGACACCGGAGGGAGCTGGGGGGAGAACTTCGTGGCCCACCGCTCGCAGGTCTTCCCCCTACCCGATCAAGTCAGCGACGGGGCCGCCCTGCTTGTGGAGCCACTGGCCGTGGCCGTCCACCCGCTGCTGCGGCACCGGCCGGCGGAGGGCAGCACGGTCCTGGTGGTCGGCGGGGGGGTTGTCGGGCAGTGCGCCGTCGCGGCCATTCGAGCCCTGCAGCTTCCCGTGCGCGTGGTGGCCCTGGTGAAGTACCCTTTCCAGGCGGAGATGGCCCGCCGCCTGGGCGCGGATGTTGCCCTGCAGCTTGGCCGGGGAGACGCGCACTACGACGCCATCGCCGAGCTCACCGGCGGGACCCTGCGCCGGCCGCTGCTGGGCAAGCGCGTGCTCATCGGCGGCTGCGACCTGACGCTGGAGTGCGTGGGCTCCTCCCGCAGCGTCGAGGACGCCCTCCGCCTCACCCGGCCCGGGGGAAAGGTGGTGCTTCTGGGGTTGGCCGCAGCGCTGCGGGGGGTGGACTGGGGTCCGGTCTGGTTGACGGAGCTCACCCTCACCGGCAGCTACGTCTACGGCGTGGAGACGTGGGACGGCAGGCGGCGGCGCACCGTGGAGATCGTCCTGGAGTGGATGGCCGCGGGGCGTGTGGACCTGGCGCCGCTACTCACCCACCTCTACCCGCTGGACGCCTACCCTCAGGCCTTTACCACCGCCATGGGAAAGGCCCGGACCTCCGCCTTCAAGGTGGCCTTCCAGTTCGGCTAACGTCTGAGCCCGCTGCCGGATGGTCTTGCCGTAGAGTTGGGGGAATCGGGTTGTCGCCCGATACCCTCCCCCGCCCCCGCTCGGTACCCTAAGAGGCGGGATATACATGCGCCGCCGCGTCGAGGTCTTCATCGGCCCATTTGGCAGCGGGAAGACCGAAGTTGCCCTCAATCGCAGCCTCCTGCTGGCGGCGCAGGGGGTTGCGGTTACCCTGATAGACCTGGACATCGTCGACCCCTTCTTCCGTGCCCGCCAGGTGCGGGAGGTCCTGGCACAGGCGGGGGTCTCCCTCGTCGCCCCGGAGGGCGAGTGGGCGGAAGCCGACCTGCCGCTGGTGATCCCCCGGGTCTTCGAGGCCCTGCAGCGACCTGGCTGCATCCTTCTGGACGTGGGCGGGGAGGCGCAGGGCGCCCTCGTTCTGCGCCAGGTGCGCGCCCTGCTGCCGGAGGACGCGGAGGTGTACCTGGTGGTCAACCCCTACCGCCCGGCCATGGGCACGGCGCTGCGCATCGCCGAGATGGGGCAGGCCCTGGAGGCGGCCGGGATTGTGACCGTCACCGCCCTGGTCAGCGTCCCGCACTTGGGCGATGAGACCGGTGCTGATGTGGTGCGGCAGGGGCACGCGGTAGTCTGCGCTGCGGCGGCGCTTCTGGGAGTGCCGGTGCGCTGGCTGGCCGTGCGTGAGCCGTTGCCGGGGAGCCTGCCGTCGGGGACGGAGATCCTGCCGCTGCGCCTGTATATGCGGCCGCCCTGGGAGGAACCGGAGTGGACCGCGCCGGCGCAGGCATCGCGCTTGGGAGGCGCACAGCGTGGCCAAGATCGTCATTGACGAGGAGCGGTGCAAAGGGTGCCAGCTCTGCGTACAGTTCTGCCCGCCGAAGGTGCTGGCCATGAGCCCCCGCCTGAACAGCCGAGGCTTCTACACCGTGGAGCTGGTGGACGAGGCGCGCTGCACCTCCTGCGCCGCATGTGCGCTGGTCTGCCCCGACGTAGTCATCACCGTCTTCAAGCTTGAGCGGCTCAGGGTGTTCTAGGGAAGTGAGGTGAGGCCGGTGGAGCGCATGCTGATGAAAGGCAACGAGGCCATCGCCGAGGCGGCGCTGCGCGCCGGGGTGCAGGCATACTTCGGCTACCCCATCACCCCGCAGAGCGAGCTGCCCGAGTACATGGCGCGGGAGCTGCCGGGCCGCGGCGGTGTCTTCCTGCAGGCGGAGTCCGAGGTGGCCGCCATCAACATGGTCTACGGGGCGGGAGGCGCCGGGGCTCGGGTGATGACCTCGACCAGCAGCCCGGGGGTGAGCCTGATGCAGGAGGGCCTCTCCTACCTGGTGGGGGCGGAGGTGCCCTGTGTGATCGTGAACATGGTGCGCGGTGGCCCCGGCCTGGGCAACATCGGCCCGGCACAGAGTGACTACTTCCAGGCCACCAGATCGGCGGGTCACGGGGACGGGCGGCTGATCGTCCTGGCTCCCTCCACCATCCAGGAGGCGGCCGACCTGACCATCCTCGCCTTCGACCTGGCCGAGCGCTACCGCAATCCGGTAATGATCCTGGGCGACGGCATCCTGGGCCAGATGATGGAGCCTGTGAGTTTCCCCCCGCCGCAGCGGCGGGAGCGCGACCTCTCCTGGGCCACCACCGGCGCGGGCGACGGGCCGCGGCGCCTGATCAACTCCATCTACCTGGATCCCGACGAGCTGGAGCAACACAACCTGCGCCTGCTGGAGAAGTACCGTCGGGCACAGCAGGAGGAGGTGCGCTGGGAGGCCTACCGCATGGAGGACGCGGCGCTGGCGGTGGCCGCCTATGGGCTGGCGGCACGGGTGGCCCGCTCGGCGGTGGATCGGGCGCGGGCCAAGGGGCTCGCCGCCGGCCTGCTGCGGCCGGTCACCCTCTTCCCCTTCCCCACGGCCGCGTTCCGCCAGGCGGCGGAGCGGGTGCGCGCCTTCCTCGTCGTGGAGATGAGCGCCGGGCAGATGGTGGAGGACGTGCGCCTGGCCGTAGAAGGCCGCGTCCCCGTGTTCTTCTACGGGCGGTTGGGGGGTGTGGTCCCAACCCCGCCGGAGGTGTTGCGCCAGATCGAGCAGGTCGCCGGGGAGGTGGCTCGATGAAGCAGGTCACGGACCGGCCGAAGGTGCTCCTGGACGTGCCCATGCATTACTGCCCCGGGTGCACCCACGGGGTGGCACATCGGTTGGTCGCCGAGGCCATCGACGAGCTGGGTATTCGCGGCAGGACCATCGGGGTGGCCTCGGTGGGCTGCTCCGTCTTCATGTACAACTACTTCGACCTGGACTTCCAGCAGGCGGCCCACGGCCGCGCCCCGGCAGTGGCCACAGGCATCAAGCGCGTCCTGCCCGACCGCATCGTCTTCACCTACCAGGGAGACGGGGACCTGGCTGCCATCGGCACGGCGGAGATAGTACACGCCGCCAACCGCGGCGAGAACATCACGGTGATCTTCATCAACAACGCCGTCTACGGCATGACCGGCGGGCAGATGGCCCCCACCACGTTGCTGGGGATGCGCACCACCACCACTCCATACGGCCGTGACGCACGGCAGGCCGGCTATCCCATCCGTATCGTGGAGCTGTTGAACGCGCTGCAGGGCCCCGCCTACCTGGCGCGGGTGGCCCTGGCGGGCCCCGCCAACATCCATCGGGCGAAGAAGGCCATCCGCCGGGCCATCCAGACTCAGGTGGAGGGCAGAGGCTTCTCCCTGGTGGAGGTGCTTTCCACCTGTCCTGTGACCTGGGGGATGCCGCCCGTTGAGGCGGTGCGCTGGCTGGAGGAGCACATGCTGCCGGAGTTCCCCCTGGGCGAGTTCAGGACGCCCGAGGCGCGGGAGGCGGTCCTGGTGCCGCTGGGTGGCGGTGGGAAAGGATAACCCATGGCCGCCACGGAGCTGGTGATCGCAGGGTTCGGCGGCCAGGGGATTCTCTTCCTGGGGGAGGTGCTGGCGCATGCTGCTGTGTTGGAAGGCAAGAACGTCACCTGGATGCCTGCCTACGGCCCGGAGCAGCGGGGAGGGACGGCCACCTGCACGGTGGTCATCGCCGACGAGCCCATCGGCTCCCCGGTGGTCGCCGACCCGCCGGCAGTCATCGTCATGAACCGTCCCTCCATGGAGAAGTTCGAGCCGCGGGTACGCAGCGGGGGGCTGCTCATCGTCAACTCCTCCATCGTCGACCGGCCGGCACAGCGCGGCGACGTGCGCGTGCTGATGGTGGATGCTGTGCGGGAGGCGACGGCGCTGGGTGATGCACGCGCGGCCAACATGGTGCTCCTGGGCGCCTTCCTGGCCGCTGAGCCCGTGGTCTCGCTGAGAGCGGTAGAGCAGGCCATGAGGGAGAGGCTACCCCCCGACCGGACGGCGCTGGTGGCGCTCAACCTCTCGGCCATCGCCCGCGGCTGGGAGATCGCCCGGGAGCAGCTGCTGCTGCAGCGGGTTTAGGTGCGCCGATAACACGCGGGGTGGGCGCGTCGACCGAAAGCATGCTGCGCGGCTCTCTCCCGCGGCACCGCCTGGATCCTTGCCCGCCGGTGAGCACCGATGTCACTCGCAGATCGCCTCCACCGCGGCGGCCTGGGTCCTGAACCTGGCGCAGGCACCTCGTGAAGGCGATTCCGGGGTATCACCCCGCGGCAGCGACGTGTGGGTGCAACGACGGACCGTGGATGATTGCACATGTGGATGCACGTGACGAGGGACACCGGATCCTGGGAAATGGAACGCACACACTGCAGGGGGTGAAGGATGACCGTAGTTTTTCTCAACGGTGAGTTCGTCTCCCGTGACGCTGCCCGCGTCTCCGTCTTCGACCACGGGTACCTCTACGGCGATGGGGTCTTCGAAGGCATCCGTGCCTACAACGGGCGGGTCTTCCGTCTGGACGAGCACCTGGACCGGCTCTTTGAGTCGGCGCGCACGGTGATGCTGCGGGTGCCGCTGACCAAGGAGGAGCTACGGGAAGTGGTGCTGGAGACGTTGCGACGCAACGGGCTGCGGGACGGGTACGTGCGACTTGTCGTCTCCCGTGGACCCGGCGACCTGGGGCTGGACCCCCGGAAGTGCCCCCAGCCCACCGTGGTGGTCATCGCCGAGGGCATCCAGCTCTACCCGCAGGAGGCCTATACCCGGGGCCTACGCGCCATCACCGTCACCACCCGGAAGATCTCCCCAGACATGCTCAGCCCGCAGGTGAAGTCGTTGAACTATCTGAACAACATCCTGGCGCGGATCGAGGTCAACCGCGCCGGCGTGGACGAGGGGATCATGCTCAACGCCGCCGGGTACGTCACCGAGTGCACCGCGGACAACGTCTTCATCGTCCGCCGCGGTGAGCTGTGGACTCCGCCTGTGTACCTGGGGATCCTCAAGGGCATCACCCGGGAGACGGTCCTGGAGTTGGCCCATGCCCTGGAGATTCCTGCGACGGAGCGGGTCTTCACCATGCACGACATCTACACCGCTGAGGAGTGCTTCCTCACGGGGACGGCGGCGGAGGTGGCCCCGGTGGTGGAGGTGGACGGGCGGGTCATCGGTGATGGCACCCCCGGAGCGGTGACGCGGCGGGTGATCGGGGCGTTCCGGGAGCGGGTGGCGGCGGAGGGCGCGCCCATCTTCCCGCAGGAGGTGGCAGCGTAGGAGGTGGGACGGCGACGAGCCGTCTGCTGCGGGTGGTCGGGGCGGTGCTGGCCCTGGCCGCGAGGTTTCAGGCGATTGCCGGTGCGGCGGCCGATCCGCGCGCCGTCCTCAAGGCGGTGGTCGACAGCATGCGCGGGGTGACCATGCGGGGGACGGTGACGCTGCGCGTGGAATGCTCCGGCCAGGAGACCACCTATGTGCTGGCCGTGGTCAGCGACGGGCAGGAGCGCAGCCTGGTGCACGTGCGGGCCCCGGCGCGGGACGCGGGCCAGGCCTTCCTCATCTCCGGGGAGAACCTCTGGATCTACAGCCCCCGGCTGAAGCGCGCCCTGCGCCTGCCCCCCAGCGGGAGGAGCGAGAGCTTCCTGGGTTCGGACATCTCCTACAATGACCTGGGCGGTCGCGACCTGGAGCAAGACTACACTCCGCGCCTCCGCCCAGACCTACGCCCCCACAGAAGTCGTCTTCTTCGACCAGCGGGGACAGGCGGTGAAGCGGATCACCTTCAGCGAGTACGTGCCTGCCGGCCCCAGGCAGTTCCCCACGCGCGTGGTCGTCGAAGATCTGCTCCGCCAGGGGAACCGCACCGTGGCCCGCTACAGTGAGGTCCAATTCGGCATCCCCATTCCCCCGGCCTGCTTCACCCTGCAGGCCCTGGAGTCCGGGTGCTAGGGTGAGCGCCCCATGGAGCCGATGCTGCAGGTGCGTAATCTGACCAAGGTCTACAGGACCGACGCCGTGGAGACCGTGGCCCTGCGTGGGGTGACCCTGGACATCCGGGCGGGGGAGTTCGTGGCCATCGCCGGGCCCTCCGGAAGCGGCAAGAGCACTCTGCCCCACCTCATGGGTGGGCTGGACCTTCCCACTGACGGGGAGGTCTGGTTCGAGGGCCAGCGCATCGACCGACTGGACCGCAACCGCCTGGCGCACCTGCGGCTGTGGAACGTCGGCTATGTGTTTCAGGCCTACAACCTCATCCCTGTGCTCACGGCGTGCTGCGGCGCTTCGGAACTTCGTCCGCGTGGACATGGAGGACAGCAGCCGCCTGCCGGCCACCCTGCAGGTGTTCGACCGCATCTGGGAGGCAGGGTGGTACAACACCGGCATCGTCCTGCAGGCCTACCTCGACCGCACGCCCGACGGTCTGCCCGTCTCGCTGTGCGTCACCGGCCTGAATGTGCCAGGCGATGCGGACCTGTCGCCGCGCCAGATTCTGGGGCTGATGCGCCACCGCGAAAAGCAGGAAGTGCGCCATGCCGATTGTCGCGGCGGCATGGTGTTGATTGACGCGGGCGAGCCCATGCGTTTTGTGTTCGCCGATCCCCAAGATCGGCAGACCATGCCCCCCGAACTGGCGGACTGGTTATCCGAGGCGACGCCGCTCGATGCGCCGGGCATGCCGCCGGGATCGGTATGGCGGCTGGACGTGGCGCAGCGGCTGCGCGACGCAGGCGGGCGCTGGGATTTTCTCGCCCCCGCCTACTTCATGCCAGAGGGCGATAAACCGCTGGTGCAGGTCGAGCTACCCGCGCCTTTCGAACACGGCCTGACCTTTGCCGGCTACGATCCTGGCGTCTTCAACGGCGTGCGTATCCCCGGCGCTGACCCCATCGTGCTGGTGACCTACTGGCGGGTTGATGGCCCGCTGCCGGACGATCTGGGCATTTTTGCCCATCTGCTCGGCTACACGCAGACCGAGCCGCGCGTCCTGGAGCTTGAGCCGTGGGCCGAGGCCAACGCGATTGATGTCGTGCCCGACGAACTGGAGCCGCGCGACTTCTTCATCCAGGTTTCGTATATCTGGCTGCGCGAGAACCTGCGTCCGGATACCTACGCGCTCACCGTAGGCGCCTACCGCGAGTACGTGGCTGTGCTGGAAAATCACCTGCCGGTGCTCGACGCCACGCAGAACTACGCTCCGCGTGGCGATCGCCTGTTGTTGGGGCAGATCACGGTCGTGCCCCGCCCAGAAGGGGACGGCGGGTAGGGGTAGCGTCGGCCAGATCGCCCAACGTGGCGTGCGGGTGGGGCAGCCCGGTTTGTGCTGCCTATCGCTGGTAAGGACATAAAGGCAGGGAGCATCCGTGCTTTACCTCGATGGAAGTCAGGGCGAGGGCGGCGGGCAGATCGTGCGCACCGCCCTCACTTTGAGCGCGATCACCGGCGTACCTGTGCGCATCGAGCGCATTCGCGCCGGTCGCCAGACGCCGGGGTTGCGTGCGCAGCATGTGACCGCTATCGAGGCTGCAGCAGCCATCTGCGCGGCGCACACCGAAGGCGTAGAAGTGGGCGCAGAG
>Ga0101945_1000799_pt1 | contig 42390 bp, 46 predicted proteins | sample DewCreD2012metaG_2_FD_75246 | JGI IMG/M metagenome (GOLD analysis project Ga0101945, IMG submission 75246) | Hot spring sediment bacterial and archeal communities from British Columbia, Canada, to study Microbial Dark Matter (Phase II) - Dewar... ... | reverse complement strand
CGATCTCCCGGCCAACCAGGTGCACGTCGGCGGGCCAGTAGCGGTGAAACTTCTCCGGGTCGTCCCCGTAGCCGATGGCGGAGATGTAGTTGGTCAGGGCGTCGATCCAGACGTAGATGACATGCCTCGGGTCGAAGGGTACCGGCACGCCCCAAGTGAAGGTGGAGCGGCTCACGGCGATGTCCTTCAGCCCGGCGCGGACGAAAGCGATGACCTCGTTGCGCGGCCCCTCGGGAGCCACGGCCGAGGGAAACCGCTGCAGGTGGTCCAGCAGCCAGGGGCCGTAGCGGGACAGTCGGAAGAGGTAGGACTCCTCCGCCAGCCACTCCACCGGCCGGCCGGTGTGCACGGGGCAGGTGCGCTCGGGCCCCAGCTCGCCCTCGGCGTAGAACGTCTCGCAGCCGGTGCAGTACCAGCCCTCGTAGGTCCCCAGGTAGATGTCCCCCTGCTGGTAGAGCTGCTGGAAGAGGGCCGCCGCCACCTTCTTGTGCCGGGGCTCGGTGGTACGGATGAAGTCGTCGTTGGAGATCTGCAGAAAAGCCCATAGGCGGCGGAACTCCCCGGCTATGCGGTCAACCCACGCCTGCGGCGAGACGCCGTGCTCTTCGGCCACCCGCAGGTTCTTGATCCCGTGCTCGTCGGTGCCGGTAAGGAAGAAGACGTCGTAGCCACACAGCCGCTTGAAGCGCGCCGCCACATCGGCGGCGATGGTGGTGTAGGCGTGCCCGATGTGCGGGACGTCGTTGACGTAGTAGATGGGCGTGGTGATGTAGTAAGTGCGCACAGATCCCTCCTACCCTGCCAGTGCCTCCCGCGCCAGGCGCGCGCCGGCTACCATGTTCTGCAGCTTGGCGAAGGCCACGTCCCAGGTGCGCGTGCGCAGGCCGCAATCCGGGTTTACCCAGATGCGCTCCGGGCCCAGCACCGCCGCCGCCTGCAGGACCTTCTCCTTCACCTCCTGCGGCGTCTCGATGACGTCGGAGTGGACGTCGATGACGCCCAGGCCGATCTGCCGCCGGTCGCCGAACTCCTGGAAGAGGCTGACGATGTTGTAGTCGCCGGTGTTCTTGAACTCCAGGGTGAGCATCTCCGCGCGCAGCTCCAGGATGTGAGGGTAGAGCGCCCTGTAGTTGCTGTAGCAGATGTGGATGCTGATCCTGGCACTCACCCCCTCCGTGGCCGCGTTGAAGGCCTCCACCAGGATGGGCACCTCCTCCTGATGGGTGGCCGCGGCCGGCTCGTCGATCTGGATCCAGTCCGCCCCCGCCGCCACCAGGGCCAGCAGCGTGGGCCGCAGCGCACGGGTGGCCAGGTCCATGGCGAACAGCCGCTTGGCCTCGTAGTTCCGCCGCCGCAGGTCGGGGATGTCACCCACCGCGCGCAGGTAGTATTCGTTGAACGACCAGTCCGCCAGGGTGTACGGCCCCGTGACCGGCACCTTCACCGGGCGACGGGCGTGCCGCTTGACGAAGCGCAGTTCGTCCAGGTGAAAGGGCTCGCGGAGCTGCACGCGGTCCACCACCGCCGCCTTGCGGTAGTAGCGGTTGTCGAAGGAACGGACGTGCCCGTAGAACTGGAAGCCGTCGATGCGGCGCACTGGGTACTCGTACATCTCCACGCGCCGGGCCTCGCCGTCGTAGACCACGTCCAGGCCCGCCGCCTCGAGGAAGCGGATGGCAAAGAGCGCCCCCCAGTCGCGGATGGCCTCTTTGGCCGCTGCGCTGGGCTCTCCCCCCGCGGTGAGGAGGCGGCGCAGCTCGTCCACCCCCTCGATCTGCAGGCGGACGGCCCAGGTCTCCAGCTCGGCCAGGTCCTCCGGCGAGGGGCGTACACCGCGGGCGCCCTTGACCAGCCAGGCGGGCTTGGCCAGGCTGCCAATCTCCTGAGTCGGGAAGAGTTTCTGCATAGACCTCACCCCACCAGCCGCTTGACCTCGCCCAGCCGCCGCACCTTGGCCGCGGCGACCTCGTAGGGCAAGAACTCCAGGTCGCAGCTCGGCACCACGGCCACCTGCGCCGCGCGCAGCCGGTCGACCACCCGGCGCACGGCCGAGGCGGTCTGCTGCGGCTCCTCCAGGAGGGAGTTGCGGCCGTCCAGCGCCCCCAGGAGCACCACCTTGTCCCGCGCGTCTCCCTCCAGGCGATCCGCCTCCGTGGCGAAGAGGTCGAAGCCCACCTCCTGCACGGGAAAGTCCAGCAGTCCGGGCAGAAGCGGCGCGGCGTCGCCAAAGAAGGTGTACAAGGCGGTGCGCACGGGAAGGCCTTCGACCACGCGCGCCAGCGCCCTCTGCGCCAGAGGCAGGGCGCCCTCGCGCGGCCGGGCCACCAGCACGGGGTCGGAGAACTGGATGTACTGGCAACCGGCTTCCACCAGGCTGACCGCCTCCGCCCGCAGCACCTCCGCCGCGTCGCGCAGCAGCGCCTCCTGGTCCCCGTAGGCCCGGTCCTCGGCGAGCGCTGCAAAGGTCCAGGGCGAGGGCAGGATGGCCTTCCAGGGCCGTCCCCCAAGCGCCTCCACCGCGGTCCAGCGCAGGACGGCTCCCCCCACCGGCTGCAGCGGCGCCTCGATCACGGGCCGCCGGTAGAAGGAATTGTTGTCGAACCAGCGCGTCACGGGCCCGGCGTGCACGCCGGGAAGCTCGTCGGCCAGCGGCCGCAGCAGGTCCTGCCAGCGGAGCTGGCCGTCCGTGATGTAGTCCAGCCCGTGCTCCACCTGCAGCGCCACCACGCGCTGCGCCTCCCGGGCAAAGAGCTGCTGCAGGGCTTCCCGCTCGGTCCGCCCCCGTTCGAACGCCCGCGTGGCGGCGATCAGTTCCTCCGACCGCGGGAAGATGCCGCTCAGGTGCGCGAAGGCCATCGCCCCTCCCTTGTCCGCCAAACAAGAATGTCCGCCAAACAAAAACCCCTCGCCCCGAAGGGCGAGAGGATCTCCCGCGCTACCACCTGGGTCTGCGCCGGCCTCGCGGCGCGACGCCTCAGCGGGTACGTCCGCCCAGCCGGGCGGATATACCCTGGCCCGCTATCGGGAGCACCCGGACGGCGCTACTGACGCGCGCCGATCCACGCGCCTTCGCCCCGCCTGCTCGGAAGCCATGTTCCCTCCGCCTCCGCCACCGGCTCGCACCCGCCCGGCTCGCTCGAGGCCTCAGCAGAGGTACTCCCGCTTCCTCACCGCTTAGGCGCAGTTTAGAAGGCCCCAAAGCGCCATGTCAAGACCGTGGGACGCCATGTCCACAATGGAGTGTCGCGGGGACCCCGGTCAGGGCTGGCGGCCTCCGTGGCGAAACGCGTCGTCCAGCTCGACCTGAAAGCCGCTGGCCAGCGCGTTGGTCTGGTTGGCCGTGGCGATCACGGCCAACAGTTCGGCCAGCATCTCATCTGTTAGGCCCTTCTTCCTGGCGGCAGCCGTGTGGCTGTGGATGCAGTAAGTGCATCCGTTCACCACGCTCACGGCGATGTAGATCATCTCTTTGGTCAACGGGTCGAGCGCTCCGGGTGCCATCACCGCCTTTACGCTCTCCCAGGTCCGCCGCAGGAGCTCCGGCTGCACGGCCAGCGCCTTCCAGAAGTTGTTCACCCAGTCGGTCTGCCGCGTCCTCATGATGTCGTCGTAGACCTGACGCACCGCCGGGCTCGCCGTGTCGTAATCAACCAGGTTGACAGTGGCCATCGTCTCCCTCCTTGTTCTGTCGCCTTCTTGCCACACCCATTCTGCGCCGCCCCCAGGTACACATCCCTGTGGTATCGTGGTCGCGGACGGGAGGGAACCGATGGTGCGCATCCAGTGGCTGGCCGACGACCTGGCGCTGATCGACACGGAATACCAGGGCTCGCCCAACTCCATTGGCGTCTACCTGCTGCTCGGAGACCGGCCGGCGCTGATCGAGACCGGGCCCGCCTCAACCGTGGAGGAGGTGCTGGCGGGCGTGCGCGCGGCGGGCCTGCCCCCTGAAGAGCTGCAGGCAGCGGCCGTCACGCACATCCACCTGGACCACGCGGGGGCGGCCGGCAGCCTGGCCCAAAGGATCCCGCACCTGCACGTCTACGTCCACCCCATCGGGGCGCCGCATCTGGCCGACCCGACCCGGCTCCTGGCCAGCGCCCGTCGCCTCTACGGCGACGAACTGGAGACACTTTTTGGACAGACCGTCCCCGTGCCGTCGGAGCGGGTGCACGCGGTGCAGGACGGCACGGTGCTGGAGTTGGGGAGGCGGCGGCTGCGCCTGATGGAAACCCCGGGGCATGCCAGCCACCACCATGCCTACCTGGACGAGGCATCCGGGGACCTGTTCACCGGTGACGCCGCAGGAGTGGTGATGCCCGGGTCGCGCTACGTCTCCCCTCCGGTCCCCCCACCCGATCTGGACTTCACCGCCTGGAGGCAGAGCATCGCCCGCATGCGGGCGGCCCGCCCCCGCCGCCTGCTGCTCACCCACTTCGGCCCGCACCAGTGGGCTGAGGACCTCCTCATCCAGCTCCAGGAACGGCTGGACGCACGAGAGCGCTTCGCCGCCGAGATCGCCGCCCACGGATGGGACGAGGCGGAGGTCACCGCCCGCCTGAGCACCCTCGTGGCCGCGGAGATGGCGGCGGTGCAAGCTCAGGCTCCGGCCCGGGGCTTCGAGGCGGTGATGCCGGCGCGTAACAACGTGCTGGGACTGCTGCACTACGCCAACCGCCGGCTGGGAGCTGTACACCCGCGGGCCTAGCGCGGGCGAGCCTTACTGCCCCGACGCCAGCGCGGCCAGGTAGCCGGCGAGGACCTCCCGCGCCCGGTCGGCGTCCTCAGCCGCGACCATGACGTCACCCCACACCCCTGACGCGCTGGCGATGACCGTCGCGTAGCCAGGCACCTGGCGAGAGCGCACCCAGACGCGCAGCCCCGATGCGCGCAGCACCTGCTCTACGGCTATGGCCTCCACCTCGGTCGTCGCCCGGTGGACGCAGACCACGTCGGCGGGTGCGGGCAGCCAGCGCTTCACGGCCCGGTCAACTCAGCGGCGAGCTGGTAGGCCCTGCGGCGGGGGATGCCGTAGGCCTCGGCCAGGCTGCGGGCGGCGTCGCGCCGGGACATACCGGCGCGAAGCAGGCGGCGCAGGTAGCGTGCCGGCTCCTCGCGGGGAGCGGCGTCCGGCTGGCGGGCGACGGTTTCGGCCGACGGGTGGGCGGCGCCTTCGACCACCAGGGTGATCTCCCCCCGCAACCGCCTCCCGGCGATCCGGGAGGTCAGGTCCACAAGAGGGCCGCGCAGGACCTCCTCGTGCACCTTGGTCGCCTCCCGCACCAGAGCCGCCCGCCGCGCGCCCAGGATCGAGGTGGCGTCCTCCAGCATCTCGTGCACCCGGTGCGGCGCCTCAAAGAAGACCAGGGTCGCGGGGATGCCGGCCACCTCCCGCAGGGCGCGCTGCCGCGCCTTTCGTGTGCGCGGTAGGAAGCCCAGGAAGAGGAAGCGGTCGGCTGGCAGCCCGGCCACGCTGAGGGCCGCGGTGATGGCGCTCGGCCCGGGGATCGCGGTCACCGTCACGCCCGCGGCGATCGCCTGTGTAACCAGGTGGAATCCCGGATCGGAAATGCCGGGCATGCCGGCGTCGGTGACCAGGGCGACGTCTTCGCCCGCCAGGAGGCGGCGCACCAGTTGCGGAGCCCGTTCGCGCTCGTTGTGCTCGTGGTAGGAGAGCAGCGGCCTGGCGATCCCGTGGCGGCCCAGCAGCGTGCGCGTGTGGCGCGTATCCTCGCAGGCGATCACGTGCACCGAGCCCAATACCCGTAGCGCGCGCAGGGTGATGTCCTCCAGATTACCGATGGGTGTGCCCACAACGTAGAGGGTGCCCATCAGGGCCATTCTACGAGGGAGCGTGGGGCCGGTCAAAAGTAGCCGGATCTTTCGCCTCTGGTGGATTACCGCTGCGCCACGTAGAATCTTCGGGAGTCATCCCGGGAGGCTGTGCATGACGGACGCCGTGGGGACGGCCGCGCCCAGGCTGGGCGAGCTCCAGGACCAGGTCCGCCGCATCACCCTGATCCTCTTCATCACGCAGAGTCTGGGCTCCGCTGCCACCATCGCCATCTTCCCCATTGTCGCCATCATCGGCGCCCGGCTCAGCGGGCGGGTGGCCTGGGCCGGTGTGCCCGCCACCTTCTACCTCCTGGGCAGCGCACTCTCCGCCTTCCTCTGGGGGCAGGTGATGGACCGCTGGGGGCGGCGCCCCGCCCTGATGGCGGGGACGACCACGGGTGCCGCCGGGGCGGCGCTGGCCGGAGCCGCCACCATCGGCGGGTCCTTCGCCGCCTTCCTCCTGGGCTCGCTCCTGATCGGCAGCGCCACCGCCGCAGTGCAGCTTGCTCGCTTCGTCGCCGCTGAGGTGCACCCCCCGGATGAGCGCGGCCGGGCCATCGCCCGGGTGGTCCTGGGAGGGACGGTGGGCGCGGTGACCGGGCCGCTGCTGGCCGGACCCATGGCCGGCCTGGCCGGATGGGCCGGCGTGAATGAGCTGGCCGGGCCCTACGGGGCAACGCTGCTGCTCTTCGCCATGGGCGCAGCAGTGATCTATATCTGGCTACGCCCCGAGCCGCGCGACCTCGCCCGTGATCTGGGCGACCCGCTGTCCCGTTCCGCCGCCTATAGCGGGCCGGGGCGGCCCATCCCGGAGATCCTGCGCCAGCGACCGGCCCTGCTGGCGGTGCTGGCCATGGTCTTCGGTCAGCTCACCATGGTCATGCTCATGGTCATCACCCCGCTGCACATGCGAGACCACCAGCACCCGTTGACGCACATATCCTTCGTCATCTCCGCGCACGTGGTGGGCATGTACCTCTTCTCCGTCGTCTCCGGCCGCCTGGCGGACCGCTTCGGGCGCAGCCCGGTCATAGCCACCGGCGCCGGCATCCTCACCCTGGCCGCGCTGGCCGCGCCGCGCTCGCCGGATGTGGTCCCGCTGGCGGCGGCGCTCTTCCTGGTGGGCCTTGGCTGGAACTTCTGCTTCGTGGGCGGGTCGTCGCTGCTGGCGGATCAGCTCTCTCTGCCGGAGCGCGGACGGACCCAGGGATTCAACGACCTGCTGATCGGGCTCTCCTCTGCCGCGGGGAGCCTCGGCAGCGGGCTGGTCTTCGCCGCGGTAGGCTACGCCACCATGGGACTGGCGGCCGCAGGGGCTGCGCTCACTCTTCTGGCTCTGACGCTGTGGGGGCGGATCGGCCGGGCAGCCTCGCTGCTGTCGCCGTAGCGGCGCCGGCGGGCCTGCGGGCAGGTGACGGCTCGGGTCCCCGCCTTCAGGCGCGCGCCGCACCTCCATCAAGCGGACCGGGTTCTTCAGGCGCGCGCCGCGCCGGCCACCGGGCGGCGCAGCAGACCGGCCAGCAGCAGGGCGGCAGCGGCCTTGTCCAGAGGGTTGTTCAGGTTGCCGCACTTGGGCGACTGGATGCAGGAGGGGCAGCCCGCCTCGCAGGGGCACGAGGTGATGGCCTCCAGGGTGGCGGCCATCACCTGGTCCAGCAGCGCATACCCTTTCTCCGTGATGCCCACCCCACCGGGGTGCCCGTCGTAGATGAAGATGGTGGGTACGCCGGTCTGGGGATGGCGGGGGTAGGAGACGCCTCCCAGGTCCCAGCGGTCGCACATGGCAAACAGGGGCAGCAGCCCGATGGCGGCGTGTTCTACGGCGTGGATGCCCCCCGCCAGATCCAGCCCGCGCTGGTCCACGGCCCGTTCCAGCTCGGGCGGGAGTACGAACCACAGCGCTGTGGTGGAGAGGGTCTGGGCGGGGAGGTCCAGCTCCTCGCTGCCCAATACCGCCTCTGTGAAGAGCTGCTTGCGCACGAACCCGGTGACCTGGCTGGTAACGTCCACGTCCCCGAACCAGGCGGTGGTCGGCCCCCAGGGGCGCTGCTCGCGCGGCCGCAGGATGGTCACATCGGTGAGTACCCTGGGCTGCGTGTAGTGGTCGGTGGGACTGGGGGTGACGTACGCCGCCCGCTCCCCCAGGTCCAGCCGTCGGACCAGGTAGCTCTCGCCCTGGTGCAGGTAGACCGCCCCTGGGTGGACCTGCTCGAAGGCCCGCACCGCGTCCACAGTCCCCAGCAACCGGCCCGCGGTCACGTCGATGATGCGGTAGGTGTCGCCGGAGGCGGCGCGCACCTCCACCTCGGCCGCCGGATAGCGCCGCCGCGCCGTCCAGTACCAGCGGTCGCGCCGGCGGATCAGCTCTCCGTGCTCTGCCAGGATCTCCGCCACCTCCACCGCCCTCGGACCGAAGAACTCCCGGTCCTCCTCGCTCAGGGGTACCTCCGCGGCGGCACAGCGCAGGTGCGCGGCAAGGATGTAGGGGTTCTCCGGGTCAATCACCGCATGCTCCGCGGACCTGCTGAAGAGGTAGTCGGGGTGGCGCATCAGGTACTGGTCGAGGGCGTCGTCCAGCGCGATCAGCACCGCCAGGGAGGCCTCCCGCCCGCGCCCCGCCCGGCCTATGCGCTGCCAGGTGCTGGCGATGGTCCCCGGGTAGCCCACCAGAACGGCGGCATCCAGGCCGCCCACGTCGATGCCCAGCTCCAGGGCGCTGGTGGAGACCACGCCCACCAGCTCCCCCCGGAACAGGCGTTGCTCGATACGCCGCCGCTCCTGCGGCAGGTAGCCGGCGCGGTAGGGGCTGATCCGCCGCGCCGCCTGCGGCGCCTCCCGCTCCAACCGCGCCGCCGCATAGCGGTAGATCAGCTCGGTGACCTTGCGAGCCTTGGTGAAGGCGATGGTGCGGACGCCGCGCGCCACCAGGGCGCTGAAGAGCCACGTGGCCTCGCTGTAGGGGCTGCGACGCTGCAGGCGGGCAGCGTCCAGGTAGGGAGGGTTCCACAGCACTACCTCCCGTGGCCCCTGGGGCGCGCCCCCGTCCGCGATCACCGTCACCTGCTCTCCCAGCAGGCGCTCTGCGAACTCCTCGGGGTTGGCGATGGTGGCGGAGGCGCAGATGAACTGAGGGCGAGCGCCGTACAGCGCGCACACCCGCCGCAGCCGCCGCAGGATGTTGGCCACGTTGGAGCCGAAGACCCCGCGATAGATGTGCATGTCGTCGATGACCACGAAGCGCAGGCGGCGGAGGAACTCTCCCCAGCGCCCATGCTGGGGCAGGATACCCACGTGCAGCATGTCCGGGTTGGTCAGCAGGATGTGCGCCTGCGCCCGCAGGCGCCTCCGCTCCTCCGCGGGCGTGTCGCCGTCGTAGGTACCCACACCCAGGTCGGGGAGGTTAAACTCCTGCAGCGCGTCCCGCTGGTCCTGCGCCAGCGCCTTGGTGGGGAAGAGGTAGAGCGCCCGATCCTGAGGGTGCCCGATCAGGTGCTCCAGAACCGGCAGATTGTAGCAGAGGGTCTTGCCGCTGGCGGTGGGCGTGACAACGGCGATGTGCTGCCCGCGGCGCACCGCGTCCACTGCAGCGACCTGGTGGACGTAGAGCCTGGTGATGCCCAGGGCGCGCAGCCGCTGCTGCAGCGGGGGCGGGGGAGGCGGCTCGAGCTCGGCGTAGCGGGCGGGCCGAGCGGGGAGGGAGCGGCGGTGCGCGATCTGTCCGCGGTACCCCCGCTCCCGCTGGATCTCCGCCAGGAAGGCAGCGATGTCGAAGGAAGCCCTACGCGACACGGCGCCATCAGTATAGGCCAGCTATGGACCTCAGGGGACTACAGGCAGGAACCTTCCCAACGCCACCGCCCCCACCAGAAGCAAACCGAAACGGAAGTGGAGCCGCGCTGTCACCAGGTCCAGAAACGTGAAGTCCACGCGCCGGGGGTGAAAGGCGGCGTCCAGGTTGCGCCAGGCCAGGGGAGCAGTCAGGAAGACCAGCAGGCCCCAGGGCGACAGCCGGCCCAGCGCCACGGCCAGGACGGTGAACGCATAGGCGCCCGCCACCAGGCTGGCATAGTAGATGCCCGACCCACGGAAGCCCAGCAGGGCCGCCACGGTCTTGAAGCCCAGACGCGCGTCGTCGGCCATGTCCCTCAGGTTGTTGCCGTGCAGGATGGCCACGGTCAGCAGGCCCAGCGGAACGGACAGCAGGACCGGCGTCCAGGCCCAGGCCTGGGCCTGGACGTAGTAGGATCCCAGGGCCATGAGCGGTCCGAATGCCAGAAAGACTCCCGCGTCCCCCAGGGCGCGGTACTTGAAGCCTACCGGCGGGGACGTATAGAACGCGGCCAGGAAGCCCCCGGCCAGCGCCAGGTACAGGACCGGGAGGCCCCGCAGGAGCGCGAGAGTCACGCCGACGGCGGCGGCCAGGACCAGGAGCAGGAAACCGAAGGCGATAAGGCGCCTGGGTTGCATCAACTCGTCCAGGAGGACACGGCTCGAGCCGAGGGTCAGCCACGTATCGACTCCCCGGCGGTGGTCAAAGTAGTCGCTGATGACATTGGTCCCGGCATGGGCCAGCAGGCCCCCGACGAGGGCCAGCAGGAGCAGGGGCCACGAGACCACCGGCGCCAGCAGGGCCCCCAGCAGAATGGCGAAGATGGTGACGGTGAACGAGAAGGACCGCACCGCCTGCCAGTAGGCCTGCCACGGGCGGGGTGAGCTCTTGAGGGGACCCTGGAAGAGCCGGAAGAGATCGTCGGAGACCTCCACCCGGGCGCGGGGCTTCCACTCTTCGGAGTAGTCCGAGATGTAGAGGTGGGTGGGGCGGATGCGGAAGACAAGAAGCGGGAAGAACTTGGCGAAGATCACCGCCTCGGGGACCCGGCGGAAGAGGATGTGCCGCTCGGGCCTCTCCGTCACGTCCCCCAGGATCTCCGCCTGTCCTTCACCCTGCAGGAAGAGGTCCGGGACTCCGCGGTCGATGAGGAAGAATACGTGGGGATTCCGGACGATGTTCTGGTAGTGGTGCCCCCGGCCGTTGCGGGGTTGTTCGATGACGCCGTAAAGGTAGCCGTCCTGCTCGGCGAAGAAGACCTTGTTCGCCCACACATCGGCGTCGGCATGGCTGACCAGTGTGAGGGTGCGGTTCTTCCGGTAGATCCTTTTGGCGGCCCGCAGAGCCTCCAGGACCTCAGGGCGGGGAGTCTCCACCATTTCACTTCCCCCAATCGAGGTCGTTCCGGGTTTGGTTGGTCGTCGGGGGAACCCCGGGGTGGTCATTACGCCACCAGCGCCTCCTTCCCTGCGTGATGTTGACAGGGTGCGACGGCCGCGGGTATGGTGGGGATGACGGCGGCAGCCGGGCCGCCGTCTTTAGGTCCCGGGCTGCGGAAGTGGCGGAACTTGGCAGACGCGCAGGCCTCAGGAGCCTGTGGGGGAAACCCCGTGGGGGTTCGAATCCCCCCTTCCGCACCAGCTCTCGCTTAGCCTGACGCCTCCCCCTCCCGGCCGAGGCGACGCGTCTCCTCCTCGACGAAGACCACCCGGAAGATCTCCTCCAGGGCCGTGGTGCCGTCCAGCACCCGGGCCATGCCGGCATCCCACAGAGTGCGCATCCCACCGGCCAGGGCGGCCTGCTTGATCTCGCTGCTGGAGGCGCGCCTCACGATCAGGTCCTTCAGCGTGTCGTCGATAACCATGATCTCGAAGATGCCCGTGCGTCCCCGGTAGCCAGTCCCGTGGCAGAAGTCGCAGCCCACGGGCCGGTAGAGCACGGGCGGTTCCCCCTGCTCCAGCCCCGCGCTGCGAAGGGCCTCGCCCTCCGGCACATACGCCTGCCGGCAGCGGCGGCACAGCACCCGAACCAGCCGCTGCGCCACCACGCCCACCAGCGAGGAGGCCACGAGGAAGGGCTCGATCCCCATGTCCACCAGGCGGGTGATGGCGCCCGGGGCGTCGTTGGTGTGCAGGGTGGAGAGGACCAGGTGCCCGGTGAGGGCCGCGTGGATGGCGATGCGCGCTGTCTCCTCGTCGCGGATCTCGCCCACCATGATGATGTCGGGGTCCTGCCGGAGAAAGGAGCGCAACCCCGTAGCGAAGGTTACGCCGGCCTTGGGGTTGATCTGCACCTGGTTCACCCCGGGGAGCTGGTATTCCACGGGGTCCTCGATGGTGGTGATGTTGACGTCGCCGCGGTTCAGCCGGCTTAGCACCGCGTAGAGGGTGGTGGTCTTGCCGCTGCCGGTGGGCCCGGTGAGGAGGATGATGCCATGGGGTTTACCGATGATCTTCTCGAACCGCGGGAACTCCTCCGACCGCAGGCCCAGACGCTCGATGCCCATGAAGGCGCTGCTCTTGTCCAGGATCCGCAGGACGGCTTTCTCCCCCCAGATGGTGGGGATGGTGGAGACGCGCACGTCGATCTCCCGGTCGTCGATGCGCATGGCCAGGCGGCCGTCCTGCGGCAGGCGCCTCTCGGCGATGTTCAGGCGGGCCATGATCTTGATGCGGGAGATCAGCGCCGGATGGACGTGCCGCGGAGGCGACATGACCCCATGTAGCACCCCGTCCACCCGGTAGCGGATGCGCAACCGATCCTCCTGGGGCTCGATGTGGATGTCGCTGGCGTGGCGCCGCACAGCCTGCCGGATCACCTGGTCCACCAGGCGGACCACCGGCGCCTGCTCCGCCACCAGGCGCAGGGACTCCACCGACTCCTCCTCCAGGACGGCCGGGGAGGCGCTCAGCTCACCCAGGATCCGCTCCACAGAACCTGCCGCCGTGCCGTACTGCCCCAGGGCGCGGAAGAAGTCGTCTGAGGTTATCACCGCGGGCCTGATGGCCATCCCGGTGGCCCGGCGAACATCGTCGATGGCGATCACGTCCAGGGGGTCGACCATCCCCAGGACCAGGCCGGCGTCGCCGCGGCGGATGGGGATGACGCGGTGCCGGCGGGCTAGCTCCTCGCGCACCAGGCCCAGCACCTCACGGGAGAGGAGCAGGTCGGAGAGGCGGAAGAACTCCAGCCCAAGTTGCCGGGCCAGGGCGGCGGCAACCTCTTCGGGCGCGGCCAGGCCGAGAGACAGGAGGATCTCGCCGAGCCGCTCTCCGGTATACCGCTGCTGTTCCAGCGCCCGGGAAAGAGCGGTCGGAGTGACCGCCCCCGCCTCGGTCAGCAGTTCCCCCAAGAGTGCGCCGCGGCGCATCCCGCCCCCCGTGAAATATCGGCAGGCCAGCCCTTCGCTTCCCCCTCCACACCCTCCTTCTGTCGGGAGCCCGATTGCCTTGGTCTACTGCGTGAACCTCCACCACCCTCCTTCATGGGAGCAATCTTTAGCGACGGAAATTCTGTCGAAATGGCAGACTCAGGCAGGGAAATGACGAGGAAGAGCATAAATCCCTCGCTTACCGGCACCTCACACGCATAGTCAGGGAGCACCGTCGTCAGGAGGTTCGGGATGAAGCCGGAACCGGTCTTCACCCGTCAACGAGTGTTCGTCCCTCCGGAGCAGGTCATGACGCGGTTGATGCGTCGCGAGGACGAGCGGCATGGATACTGGGCTGAATCGTTGCTCCTGCTCATGAGCGCAGTCGGCTTCCTCCTGGGCGTGGGTCTGGCCCTCTTCCACTGACCGGACAGATGGTGGGTTGCTCCCCTGGAGGCCGCCCGTGAGCACCGCCACCCGAGGCCATCCGACCCGCCAGCGCGCAGGTCTAGGGACGCGGCCAGCCGGGCATGCTCCCGCTGTCGAGGAGGCTCGCGCGGTGGCCATCCCCGGGATGCCTAACAGCCAGATCAACGAGTGGGCAGAGCGGATCGTCGTGGCGCTGCTGGAGCAGCAGGCTCGGTCCCGTCAGGCGCTGACCCACGCAGAGATCACTGACCTCACCGGGCTCAACGACCTGCAGGTGTCCCGCGGCTGCTGGCACGGCAGGCTGCACGGGCTGCTGAGCTTCCAGCAGAGCACGGGGCAGGTGCGCTACGCCCTCACCCCGCTGGGGGCAGCCATCGCCCGGCAGCGCAAGGCAGCGGGAGACCGGACCGCTACACCCTCCTCGCCCCGGTAGCCAGTTGCACCTCCGCCACCGCAAGGGCGCAAACGCGTCCCACGGAGTTCCGCCCGCACCCGCCCGAGGCCGGGCGGGCCTGTGAGGTCAATACTGGTCCCAGTCGCGTTTCTCCACCTGCCAGTTGCTTGGCCCTGCAGGGCGCATGGAGATATGCAGCATGGCACTGGTGCGGGTAGCTCCGTGCCAGTGCCATGTGTTGGCGGGAATGATGGCGATGTCGCCGGGTTGGATGAGGCGGCGCTCGCCTTCAGTGGCCACGATCCCCTCACCCTCCACGACGTACAGCGCCTGGTCGGTGAAATGGACGTGGGGAACGGTGCGCGCACCAGGCTCGAAGAATACCGCGATCAGCTCCACCTTCCCGGGGTCGGCCGGCCTTGTCAGGTAGTGCAGCCGCACCGTCCCGGAGAAGTACTCCGGTCGTTCGGGTGCCACGGCGTACCGGCGCTGCGCTTTCAGGACCTCGATCATCGCCCTACTCCTCTCCGCCTTCAGGTGTTGGCGCCCCCGCCCCCACCGCCTGCGCCAGCGCCGCGACCAGGTGCGGCTCCGGCACGGCGCCTGTCACCTCGTGCGTCTCGTTGATCACCGTCTTGGGTACCGCATAGACGTTGAAGCGCCGGGCCAGTTCCGGGAACTCCGTGGCCTCGACGATGTCCGCGGTGACCAGCGGGCTCTCCACCGCCAGGTGCGCGGCCAACCTGGCCGCGCGCGGGCAGTGGGGTCAGGTGGGGGTGACATAGACTTGCAGGTGGGCACGCCCTGAAAGGCCGGCCAGCACGCGGCGCGTAGCCTCGCTCACCTCTCCCCGTCCGCGGGAGACCGCGATGATGATCTCCAGCAGCGTGACGAACTCGTACCCGGCCGGTAGGCCCAGATAGCGGATCCCGTAGTCCTCCTTCCCCAGGAAGACGATGGCCGGCACCTCCCGCACGTGGTACCGCTGCGCCGCCTCGGCGTCCGTGACTAGCCCGTACTCCTCCACCCGGACCAGCTGGGAGAGCTCGGCAACCTCCCGCAGGATCTGCCGGGTGTACTCGCTCACCTGCCAGTCCTGTCCGGGCAGCGCCAGGCCGCTGGTGGCGGGCAGGAACAGCATCAGTCGCACCGGAGCCTCCAGTTCGGCCGCGAAGCGGCGGCGGACGGCGTCGGCATCCTGCGGGTTGAGGAAGGACATGGGCTATGTGGAGAAGACTTCAGGATTCGCCACTGCGGCGGGGCGCCGTCCCGCCAGGACGTCCATGATGCCTTGCGCGGCCTGGACGGCCATGCGCGCGGCGCACTCCGCCGTCAGGGCGGCCGAATGCGGGGTCACCACCAGGTTGGGAGCGGAGAAGAGGGGATTGCCCGGGTCGGGCGGCTCCCGCTCGAAGACGTCAAGCGCGGCACCCGCCAGGCGACCCTGGTGCAGAGCCTGCGCCAGGGCTGCCTCGTCGATTACCGCTCCCCGGGAGGTGTTGACCAGCATCGCGGTGGGTTTCATGGCAGCCAGCTCTCCCTTGCCGATGAGCCTGCGGGTCTGGGGTGTCAGCGGCACGTGCAGCGTGACCACGTCCGCCTCCCGGAGTAGGGACGGCAGATCGCTTACGGGCTCGGCTCCGCGGGAACGGATCTCCGAAAAATCCAGGAACGGGTCGTAGCCCATTACCCTCATGTTGAAGGCCGCCTTGGCCTTGCGGCTGACGGCAGTGCCCACGCGCCCTAGGCCTACGACTCCCAGGACCTTGCCCTCCAGGTCCACCGCCCGCAGGCTGTCGCGCACGGCGAAGGCGCCGCGCCGGGTCGCCGCATCGTACTCGACGATCCGCTTGGCCAGGGCGGTCATGAGCGCCAGCACGTGCTCGGCCACAGAGACGGCGTTGGCCTCCGGCGTGTAGACCACCGGGATGCCGCGGCGGGTCGCGGCGGCGACGTCGATGTTGTCCACGCCCACGCCGTGGCGGGCGATGACCCGAAGCTGCGGTGCCGCGGCCAGAAGCTCGGCGGATACCTCCGCAAGGCGCACCAGGAGCCCGGAGGCCTCCGGCAGCAGCGGCAGCAGAGCGGCCGGGGAGGCGTCGGACGCCGTGACCACCTGGCAGTGTTCCGTCAGCAGGCGCACACCCGCCTCGTGGATGGGCTCGCTGACTACGACGACCGGCGGCTTTCCCATGTAAAGCCTTTCCCTACAGGGCTGTCCTCTGCGAAGCGGCCCTCTGCCAAGTTACCATCTGCCAGGGGGATTTCGCACTCACGTCCACCTCCCCAGTCTCGTCTTGCCCCGCGGGCCGGGCGGGCTGAGCCGGTCCGAGGGAGCGGCCCGCCCGAGGGTAGTGGCGGCCCGGCGGCGAACCTCGCAGGGGCAGCCAAGCAGAACGGGCAACGGGGAGATGCGATGATGGCCGGCGACCTCTTCGCCCGCGACGCGCAGGTCCTGCCCCACCTGCGGGGCTACCCGGAGGAGCTGCGCCACTTCAGCAACCTGATCAAGCAGGCCCACCCGCGGGGGATATCCGCCGTAGAGTTCGTCCTACGGCGCCCGGCCGCCAGCGACTCCTTCATCGCCGCCCTCTGCCGCCTGGTGGCCGCCGGAGAAGCGGTGCTGAGCGCGGTGGAGGTGGCGGAGCGGTTCGGCGTGCCGCCCCGAGTCTTCCTCCGGACCATCGCTGCCCGTCCCGAATTCCCCCCGCCGCTCTTTGCCCGGGAGGAGAAGCGGCTCTGGCGTGCCGACGATGTGGAGGCTTACGTCAAACGCCATGGCAAAGCTCCGCCTGCTGGTGGTCTGTAAGCGCTGTGGCCGGGAGTTCGACACCGGCCGGCGCATGGACCGACGCTCCTTCCAGCGGGGGACGCTGGCGGCCAACTACCACACCTGCCCGCACTGCGGGACGCGGGAGACATACCGCAAGGCCGACTATCTGATCCGGGAGGAGCCGCCGCGCTATTGACGCGCCGGCTGCTCCGCCAGGCGGCGAACCTCTTCCAGCAGGCGCAGGGTCTCCGCTTCGAAGCGCTCGGCGATGAGGGCGAAGCGCGCCTGCTGTTCCACCGTGAGGGCAGCGTGAATCTGCCGCAGAATGTGCTGCCGCCGCTGCTCTGTCTCTTCCCGCAGCGCCTGCAACTGCGCCACGGCCGCCTTGATCGCCTCCTCGTCGGGGGGGCGGCGCGCCAGCGCGCGACGCAGATCGCCCTCCAGAGCCCGCTTGCGCCGCCCCAGCTCCAGGCGCAGTTCCTTCAGCGCCTTGATCTGGGGGAATATGCGGGCGATCTGCTGTTCGCTCAGGTCGAGCTCGTCCACCAGCCGCCAGATGAGCAACGCCTCGATGATCCTCTCGATGCGTGCCGGCGCCATGGACGCCGGCGCCCGTGCCACGGCCGGAAGCGCCACCAGCGCCACCAGCAGGAACGTGAGGAGGAACCGGCGACGCACTAGCGCGGCTCCAGAGGGTCGGGCTGCCATCCAGCCTCCTGCACCTCCAGCCCGGACTGCCATAGCCCCAGCGCCTCCTCCAGGTGCGGGAGCTGAGAGCGTATGGTGTCGGTGACGTAGGGGGCGATCTGTTCCGCCGCGGAGGGCGTGGGGGGCGGAGGTCGCAGGTAGGGCGAAGAGACGACGAGAGCCACCGTCGCCGCCAGGCCCGCCGCCGGCAGCAGGATGGGGCGGAGAGCGCGGCGCAGCCGGTCGACCGTCCTCTCCCGCCTGCGGAGGCGCTCCTCCAGCCGACGCATGAAGTCAGGCCAGAACCCCTCCGGTGGGAGTGGGGTGGGAACCGCCCGCAGCCGCGCCGTCGTCTCCTCCAGTTCGCTGGCCAGCGCACGGCACTGCGGGCAGCCCGCCAGGTGGACGGCCACCGCGCGGCGCAGGTCCGGCGGAGTCCGGCCGGTGGTGATCTCCAGCAGCGCGTCACGCGCCTCCGGGCAGCGCATCAGAGCCGCTCGCTCCACTGCGCCGCCAGGGCGGCGCGCAGCCTGCGCAGCGCGGCAAACACCGTCGCCTTGACGGTCCCCTCGGAGCACCCCATGATCTGAGCGATCTCCGCGTAGGGGAGGTCCTGGTAGAGGCGCAGCGCCACCATCGCCCGCTGCCGCGGAGGCAGCGCCGCCACGGCCCGCACGACGGCCTGCGCGGTGGCAGCGGCTTCCACCCGCGCCTCCGGCTCCGCCTGCGGCGGCGCCTGCGCGACGCCCTCCTCCAGCTCCGCCCAGAAGAGGCGCCGACGGCGGGCGTAATGGTCCAGGCAGAGGTTGACCGTGATCCGGTAGAGCCAGGTGCGCAGGTGCGCCCGCCCGTCGAACCGCGGCAGGGCACGGTACGCCCGGAGGAACACCTCCTGCGTGATGTCCGCCCCGTCTTCGTGGTTGCCCAAAAGGCGCCGGGCGAGACGATACACAGTCTCCCGGTACTTGATCACCAGGGCGGCGAAGGCGGACTCCTCGCCCCGTCGGAAGGCCTCGACGAGGGCCGCGTCCTCCTGGTCCAAGCAGCACCTCCTATCCAAAGGGACGCCGCGCCCGGGTAGAAGGTTTAGCCGCATCAGCGGACGCACCCCCGGGCCGGCGCAAGGGCGGCCCGCCGGCCGCCCTCGCTGTACGCCCCGGCCCTACTTCTCCCCCGGAAGGACATCCCGGGCGATCTGCTCGGGCAGCGTCCAGTCCAGGTTGCGGAAGAAGGCGTCAATGTACGCCCCTTTGGCCGTGCCGAAGTCTATGAAGTAGGCGTGCTCGAAGACGTCCAGGGCGAGGAGCACGCTGGCATTCCAGATGGGGAAGGTGTTCTGTTCGTCGCCGATGTAGTTGAAGAGGTGCCCACTGTCCCAATCGTAGGCCAGCCAGGCCCAGCCGCGGGCGGCAATCCCCGTCGCCTTCAGGTCCTGCTGCCAGGCCTCGAAGGAGCCGAAGTCCCGCTCTATCAATGAGGCCAGCTTCCCCGTGGGCCTCCCCCCTTTGCCTCCCAGCAGGGCAAAGTAGTTCTCGTGGTTCTTCACCCCGCCCACCGCGCGAGTGTACTCCACCTTGAGCTCGCGGATGTCGGAGTAGGTGGGGTTGGCCTTGGCCGGGTCCTTGTCTAGGGCGGCGAGCTTCTCCAGGATCTCGTTGGCCTTGTTCACGTAGCCCTGGTAGAGCTTGTAGTGCTCCTCCATGGTCTTCTTGCTGATCCCGTCCAGTGCCACCTCAAACGAGCGGAACTTCTTCGCCTCGTACCTGTACAACACCATCCACCTCCTCGGGGCCAAGTGTGGTTACATCCTCGGCTCGTGTATTCTACCACCGGAGACTCAAAAATCCTCGCCGCCAGCCGGTCACCCTTCCGAGGGCGCGGGGGCAAACCGCTGAAACGGCGTGCCGTCGGCGCGGATGGCGGTGCTATATTGAGGCCATGGTACCGGAGGCGCTGGCAGTGGTCTCGGTGGAGGAATTCTGGCGCCTGGCGCACCGCCTCGCTCGGGCAGAGCTGGTCGGTGGTCAGGTCGTAGAGATGGCTCCCCCGGGGTTCCGTCACGGAGCGGTCACGGCCGCGCTCGTCCGGGCCCTGCATGAGTTTGTGGTGGCCGAAGATCTCGGCGCGGCTGTGGCCGAGACCGGATTCGTCCTCTCTCGTGACCCTCCGACTGTGCGTGCGCCCGACGTGGCCGTGATCCTGGCATCCCGTCTGCCCTCGCCGCCACCAGCGGGATTCTTCTTCGGGCCCCCGGACCTGGCAGTGGAGGTCCTCTCGCCGGACGACCGGCCAGCCGAGGTGGCGGCAAAGGTGGCCGACTACCTGCGCGCGGGGACGACGGCTGTGTGGGTCGTCGATCCGGAGAGCCGGACGGTCACCGTCCACACGCGCGGCGGAGCGACACGCTACGCTGCCGAGGAGGCGGTGGACGGCGCACCGGTGCTCCCCGGGCTCCACCTTCCCGTCGGCGATCTGCTGGCTGGCTAGAAGGTTTCAGGCGTCCGGCCCAAGACCGGCGAGCGGGCCGGTGGCGTACACAGGAGTCCCCCCGACCACGGTGGCGAGGACTCGGGTATCAAGCAGGGCCAGGGGGTCCGCCGCGGCTTCCTCCGGGACGTCTCGGTCGACCACGATGAAGTCGGCGAGACGCCCGGGTGTCAGGGTCCCTTTGCTGGCCTCCTCGCCCGACGCGTAGGCAGCGCCCACGGTGTAGGCGCGCAGCGCTTCTTCCACGGAGAGCGCCTCCTCCGGGTGCCACGGTGGGCGAGGGTCGTCAGGGCGGCGCCGTGTCACCGCAGCGTACAGCCCTTGCCAGGGGTCCAGCGTCTCGCCCGGGGCGTCCGATCCGAAGGCCAGGACGGTCCCATGCTGCCGCAGCGAGCGCCAGGCGTAGGCGGTGCGGCTGCGGGCTCCCCAGTAGTGGTCGGCGATGTCGCGGTCGCTGGTGCAGTGAATAGGTTGCATTGAGGCTACCACCCCAAGCGCTGCAAGGCGCGGCAGGTCAGCGGGGTGGAGCAGCTGCACATGCTCCAGGCGGAAGCGCACGCCCGATCGGCACGCCGCCTCGTGGTGCGCGGCAAAGACATCCAGCACCTCTCTGTTGGCCCGGTCGCCGATGGCGTGGACAGTGGGCCACAGCCCTGCCGCCACAGCGCGGCCCACCAGCTCTTGCAGCGCCTCGGTGCTGTGGACGGCTATGCCCGTGTTGCCGGGCTGGCCCTCGAAGGGCTCCAGCATGCTGGCCGTCTGCGATCCCAGCGTGCCGTCCGCGTAGATCTTCACCCCGCCCACCCGCAGCCAGTGATCGCCCAGCCCCGTACGCATCCCCAGCGCCGCGGCGCGCTCCAGGTGGTCCAGCGGGATGGTGATCCATACCCGCAGCCGCAGCGTCCCGTCGCGGCGCGCCTCCTGCAGCGTGGCCAGAGCCTCCGGCCACGGACCGTCCCGCACCATGCTGTGCGCGCCCACCAGCCCCAGGCGGTGCGCGGCGGCGGTGGCCTCCTGGAGAGCTTCGCGCAGCGCCGCCGGATCCGGCCGGTCCGCCGCCGCCTGCACCGCGATCCGGGCCTGCTCCTTGAGCAGCCCGGTCGGCCGGCCGGCAGCGTCGCGGACGATAACCCCGCCCGGCGGGTCGGGTGTCTCCGGCCCGATGCCGGCCCGCGCCAGGGCGGCGGAGTTCACCCATAGGAGGTGCCCGTCTCTGCTGGCCAGGGCCACAGGGCGACCGGCGCTTATAGGGTCCAGGTCGTCGCGCGTCGGCCACCTCCCTTCGGTCCAGCGGTTTCGGTCCCAGCCCCCGCCCAGCACCCAGGATCCCGGCGGGGCCGCATCTGCGGCCGCCGCCACCATCCGCACGGCTGCGGCCAGGGACCGGGTTTCCCGCAGGTCCAGCCTCCGCAACTGCAGCCCGTAGGCAAGGAGGTGCACGTGGCTGTCGGTTAGGCCTGGGAGGACCGTCCGTCCTCCCAGGTCTATACGCCGTGCCCATGGGAAGGCCGCCGCCAGCTCGCCCGCCGATCCGGCGGCCAGGATCCACTCCCCGGCCACTACCAGGGCCTCCACAACTGGGCGCTCCCGGTCCAGGGTGTAGGCGCGCATGCCGGTGAAGAGGGTGACTGGGCGGGCCCTCACCGCCCGGCCTCGCCGAGGCGGCGCAGCAATGTGGCCATGGCGATGGCGCTCTCGGCCGCCTCCCTACCTCGGTGCCTGTCTGCGGTGATCCGGGCGGCCGCCTGGGCCGGATCGTAGACGCTGAGCACCTCGAAGATCACCGGCACGCCGGTCTCGTAGGCCGCCCGGGCCACGCCAGCGGCCGCCTCGCGGCTGACGTGCTCGAAGTGCGCGGTCTCACCTTTGATCACACACCCCAGAGCGATGACCGCGTCGTAGGCACGGGAGGAGGCCAGCCGCCGCGCCACCAGGGGGATCTCGAAGGCGCCGGGCACCCAGGCCACGTCCACCACAGCGGCCCCGCGGGCCGCCAGAACCTCCTGCGCACCCTGGAGAAGCTGCGTCGTGATCCCCTGGTTGTAGCGGCTGACCACGATGGCGAAGCGCAGGCCGGCGGCGTCCGCCGACCCTTCCCAGGTGGTCCCGCGCGGAGCCGGCGTCTCACTCACGGCAGCAGCATGCTCACCCAGTCACGCTCACTCAATCGAGAGAAGGTGCCCGAGCTTGTGCCGCTTCGCCTTCAGGTAGCGGTAGTTCTCCTGATTGGGTGGCATCTCCAGGGGGATGCGCTCCGTGACCTCCAGGCCGTACCCCTCCAGGCCGGCCCGCTTCTGCGGGTTGTTGGTGATGAGGCGGATCTGGTGCAGGCCCAGGTCCGCCAGGATCTGCGCGCCCACGCCGTAGTCGCGCGGGTCGGGGGGGAAGCCCAGCAGCTCGTTGGCCTCGACGGTGTCCTTGCCGCCGTCCTGCAGGGCGTAGGCCTTGATCTTGTTGGTCAGGCCGATACCCCGCCCCTCCTGGCGGATGTAGACGATGACGCCGCGGCCGGCGCGCTGGACCATTTGCATGGCGGCGCGCAGTTGCTCGCCGCAGTCGCACCTCAGCGAGCCGAAGACCTCGCCCGTCAGGCACTCGGAGTGCATGCGCACCAGCACCGGCCCCCCGTCGCCGACCTCCCCCTTCACCAGCGCCAGGTGCCCCACCCCGTCCAGGGTGTTCTCGTACACCACGGCGCGGAACTCCCCGTACACCGTGGGCAGGCGGGTCTCGCCCTCGCGGCGGACGAAGGGGTCGCGCCGCAACCGGTAGCGGATGAGGTCTGCAATGGAGATGATCCGCAGGCTGTGCTCGGCGGCGAAGGCCTCCAGATGCGGCAGGCGGGCCATGTGCCCGTCGTCCGCCAGGATCTCGCAGAGCACTCCCACCGGGGCGAACCCGGCGAGGCGAGCCAGGTCCACCGCCGCCTCGGTGTGCCCGGCGCGGCGCAGCACCCCACCCTCCATGGCCCGCAGGGGAAATACATGGCCCGGTCGGAGGAAGTCCTCCGGCCGGCTGCCGGGGTCGGCCAGGGCACGCACGGTGGCGGCGCGGTCGTGGGCGGAGATCCCGGTGGTCGTACCGTGGCGCACGTCCACGGAGACGGTGAAGGCCGTCCCCAGCCGCGAGGTGTTCACGTCTACCATCAGCGGCAGGTCCAGCTCCGCCAGGCGGCTGGCGGCCATGGGTACGCAGATCAGGCCGCGGCCGAAGCGCGTCATGAAGTTGATGGCCTCCGGCGTGGCCGCCTGCGCCGCCATGACCAGGTCACCCTCGTTCTCCCGGTCTTCGTCGTCCACGACGATGACCATGCGCCCGCCGCGCACATCCTCCAGCGCCTCGGGAATGGTGGCAAAGGTGCTCATGGCTGCTCCTCACCTCCGGAGGGGGCACCCGTCGCGTGGCGAAGGCCTGTCGCGTCGCGCGCGCGATCCGCGTCGCGCTCGCCTGCCAGCAGACGCGCCAGGTACTTGGCCAGGATGTCCACCTCCACGTTCACCAGGTCGCCGGGCCCCTTTCGCCCCAGGGTAGTCACCGCCAGGGTATGGGGGATCAAGGCGACGGCGCAGCGGTCGTCCTCCGCCGCCGCGACCGTGAGGCTCACCCCGTCCAGGGCCAGCGACCCCTTCTCTGCCACGTAGCGGGCCAGTCCCGGCGGCAGGCTCACCTCCATCCAGATGCCCTCTCCCTCAGGGGTGACTCTTGTGACGGTTCCAACCCCGTCCACATGGCCCTGGACGAAGTGCCCGCCCAGCCGCTCACCCGTCGCCAGCGGCCGCTCCAGGTTGACTCGCGCGCCGGGGCGTAGCCGACCCAGGGTTGTGCGACGCAGCGTCTCCGCCGCCAGGTCGAAGAGGACCGTATCGCCTTCCACCGCCACCACCGTCAGGCACACCCCATCCACGGCCAGGCTTCTCCCGGGCGCCAGGTCCGTGAACTCGCTGGGCACACGCACGCGCAGCCGACCCCCGCCGGGCCGGGCCTCCAGCGCCACCACCTGGCCCATGGCCTCCACGATGCCGGTGAACATCACCCACTCCCCGCTGCCCGCACCACTGACACCCGGGCGGGAGAGCCGCCCTCCACCTCTCCCTTCAGGAGCGCTTGAGCCGCTGGCAGATATCCCTCGATCACCACATCCTCACCGAGCCGCCGAACGGTGACGCCGGCCAGGCGGAGCATGCCATCGCCGTCTCCCCCGGGCAGCCCCGCACCGTCCACCGGCGTAGGAGCCTCGGCTCCACCGATCAGCCCGGGGCCCACGATGGCCACGACCTTGTGGGCGACATCCTCCGCCAGGGCGGCCGCGTGCACCGTCCCGCCGCCCTCCACCAGCACACTCAGAATCCCGCGGCCGGCCAGAGCCGCCAGCAGGTCACGCAGCGCGGGGCGATCGCCTGGGAGGACCAGCACCTCCGCTCCGGCCGCGCGCAGTGCCGCCACCCGCTCCCGAGGTGCCCTTTCCCCGGCTACGACCAGCGTGGGAGCCGCGGAGCGCACGTGCAGTAGCCGCGCGTGCAGGGGAATACGCAGCCGGGAGTCTAAGACGATGCGCAGCGGGTCCCGTCCTCCGGGGATGCGGCAGGTGAGCTGGGGGTCGTCGGCCAGAACGGTGCCTATCCCCACCAGCACCGCGTCGTGCACATTGCGCAGGGTGTGGTCGTAGCGCAGGGACCACTCCCCGGAGATCATGGTGCGCCGGTCACGCCGGGCACTGATCTTCCCGTCGAGGCTCATGGCCCACTTCAGGGTCACGAAGGGCCGGCCGGTGCGCCGGTGCACTATGTAGGCTTCGAGCAGGCGGACCGCCTCCCGTGCCAGCACCCCCGTAGTGACCTCCACACCGGCGGCGCGCAGCCGCTGCAGCCCCCGCCCGTCCACGTGTGGGTCGGGATCGCGGGCCGCCACCACCACACGGGAGATGCCAGCTTGCAGGATGGCGTCGGTGCAGGGGCCGGTGCGCCCCGTGGTAGGGCACGGCTCCAGGGTCACGTAGAGGGTGGCGCCGCGGGCGCGCGGCCCCGCCGCCTGCAGCGCTACCACCTCCGCGTGCGCCTCCCCGGCTCGCCTGTGGAATCCCCGACCGACGATCTTGTCCTCCCTCACCACCACCGCGCCCACCGGGGGGTTGGGGCTCGTCCGCCCCAGGCCGCGGCGGGCCAAGGTCAGGGCCTCCCGCATGTAATACGCGTCCGTCCGGTCGTCCATGCGCCTGCGCTCACGCAAATGGCTGCGCCCGAAGACACACCGGCCTTCGGGCGCAAAAAGACTCAGCAGACCTTCTCCCATCCGGACTTTACCGTCGGCCCCGGAATCGCACCGGATCTGCAGCGCACCCACCCGGATGCGCCGCTCGCGGGCTTTACCGCCGGTCGGGAATTGCCCCGCAGGCCCACCGGCCGCGCAGGCTCACCCTGCCCCGAAGGTCACAGCTATTCGCTTGGCTTTATGATAGCATGCACCGCCTATTCCTGGCGCAGGTCCACTGGATCGGCCCTGCAGGCGCGTTGCAGCTCTGCCGGCGCTACGGGGAAGACCGCCGTGGGGGTGCCGGCCGCGGCGTAGACGACCGGGTGCGCCATCAGGTCCCGGTCCAGGAACGCGCGCAGAGGCCGCAAGTGGCCCACCGGAGGCACCCCGCCGATGGCGAACCCTGTGATCGCGCGCACGGTGGCGGCGTCGGCCTTGATTACCCGCCGCGCACCACAGGCCGCGGCCAGCTTGCGCTCGTCCACCCGGTTGGCGCCGGAGACCAGTGCCAACACGGGTTCACCGTCGGCCAGGAAAACCAGGGACTTGACGATCTGAGCCACAGTAGTCCCCAGCGCCCGGGCGGCGTCCTCCGCCGTGCGGGTCCCCGCGGGGAACTGCAGGATCTCTGCCACCAGGCCGGCGGCGCGCAGCGCCGCTCGCACACGGTCCAGCGCCATCTGGCCGCCCTCCCAGAAGCCGCCCAGACTTCACAGGCTACTCAGACTATAGCGAATCGCCGGCTGCACTGCAGCGAGCCGCGGACTGCAGCGATTTCGGGACTGGGGGTCTAGGGCGCGTAGATCCGGGTCTTCGGCTTGAAGACCGCCCAGGAGAACCAGAAGTGGTTCCCGCTGATGATCGGCTGGAGCTGTCTGCCGCGCAGGGATCCGGCCGTGGCCTGGCCGAGGATGTTCCAGGTGGACTGACCTTGCCCTGAGGGTAGGCCTGCTTGAATGTCTCCCACGAGACAACCTGAGAAGGCAGGAACGTCAGCCTCTTTCCCGTCAGGTCGCCCACTATTGCCTCCCCGGTGGCCTGCTGCCACCAGGATTCGGTCTGCCGGTCGTACATCACCAGGTCGCTGAGGCGCAGCTTTCCGGTGGTGCCGAAGTCCAGCACCCGCCCCTTCAGGCGGCGGTCGAAGGTGATGGTGGTGTTGCACAGCGGGCAGAAGGTGACTGTAGCCGGGGACCCACCCACCACGTCGTTCACGATCTCGTGCCAGATGAGGATCTGCAGGGGATAGGCGCGGGCATCGCCTTTCTGGACGAAGAGCGCCACGGGCTCCCGGGGCTTGAGCCAGCGGTCCCCCTCTGCCACCGTCTCGAAACGGGGCGTGTCGATGGCCGGGATGCCGTCCTTGGGCGGCCCCCCGGAGATGATCTCGTTTAGCGGGACGGAGTGCTTCTTGAAGTTGGTCTTCCACTCGGACACGTCAAAGGGTACCTGGCCGTCGTGCCCGCCACGCACAAACGTCCCGTGCGGCCAGAAGGCCACCGCGGCGATCCCCATGGCCAGGACGATGATCCCCGCCGCCAGGTGCCGCATCCCGTTCTCCTCCGCCGCAGTCCACTCTCGCTTGTCCTTACTCCCACAAACGCCGACCTTACTCCGCATATTCCCGCGGGCAGGTCGGTTCCTGCTAAACGGAGACGGCACGGAGAGAACTGGAATATCCCTCGAATCCGCTCCCGTATTTCTCTACGGGAGGTGGGGAGGTGGTGGAGTCTGCGATTACGGTCGAAGTCATTCACCCCAGCCTCCTCATCCGAGTTGGCGCTCCGCCAGTGGGTCCCTCACGCGAAAGTCATCGTAGAGAACTACCTCCACCAGATGCTCCAGAAGCTGGGAGTCCCCAGGCGGATTGACCTGATCAAACTGCCGGTGTCGATTCAAGCGTGATGACCCTCCGTCCCCCGCCGCGGACGGCCTGGCTGCTGACGGCCCTGTGGGCCGCGGCGATCCTGGCTTTCTCCACCACCCCCGACATGCCAGGGCGGGACGTAGTTCCGGACAAGGTAGCCCACATCGCCGCCTACGCGGTCCTGGGGGTGCTGCTGCGGTGGGCCCTCCCCGCCTCGCCACCCGGGTTCTCGGCGGCGGCGACAGTACTGGCCGCGGTGACCTACGGGGCACTACTGGAAGCGCTGCAGGGGCTGCTGCCGTGGCGGGAGGCGGAATGGTGGGACCTGGGGGCCAACACGCTGGGCGCCGTGGTCGGCGTCCTTCTCGGAGGATGGCGCGCTAGATGAAGTAGTTTCACCTGGCTGTCGTCAGGCAGTGACCCGTGGGGTGCCCGTGAATGCCAGGGGCTTGCGGTCAACAGCGGCGGCAGCCACACGAACCGCGCCCGCCCCCTGATGAGGTCGACCTGGGGATCTGCCCCAGACTCCGCTATCACCGCAAAGTGTGAACCAACGAGACCAGCCGGACGGCGGCCGTCTGCGCCCTCGGGTCGGCGGCGGCGGCGATGCGGAGGTCAAGGAATCTCCGCGAACCAGACCCGGTCCGGGAGCCCGGCGCCGGGATCCGCAGAACCCAGGACCGCTACCCGGGGTCCTGTCAGCCTGATGAGATGGACGACCGCGGGGAGACGCCTCCGCGAGATGATCCTGGCCGCAGGCAGCGTCCTGATCTCCAGCCCCGTTCCCTGCGCCACAGCAAACGACCGGCCATCCGGTGCCACCGCCACCGCCCCTCGCCCCGCCGCCGTCCAGACAATCTCGCCCGACCAGCCCAAAAGTACCGCCTGGCGTCCTAGCAGGTCGCCGACGGCCAGCCAGCGCCCGTGTCCGTCGACCTGGAGCAGGGGAACCGACCCCGGACCCAGCTCCCTCGTCCACCGGCGGCGCCCCGAAGAAAACATGTCTACGACCATCCGCCCGTCGTCCCGCTTCCACACAAGGCCGACCGCGTGGCCGTCGGCGGAGATCGCCACGGTCGCGATGCGGGCCGGCCCGTATCGCGCTTCCCGGAGAACGACCCCGTCGCGGAGGCGCAGCAGCAGCAGGCGGTCACGCAACGCAGTGGCCGCCACCCCGCCCCTGCCGGAGATCGCCACGGCCATCACATTCTCGGTCACCCGGCGCACCCACAGCGCCCGCGCCCGGCCGACCTCGAATACGGCTAGGTATCCCTCCCATTCACCGACGATCAGGCGGCCGTCGCTGCTGAGATCCACCGCAGTGTGGAGAAGGCCGTCATACAGGTCAGCCGCAGACACCAGCTTGCCCCGCTGGTCGTAGATCATGGTCTCCTCCGCTCCCCCCAAAGCAATCACGCTCACTTGCGGCGTCGCGGCGATGACCGGGAACGCGCAGCACGTCGGGCTGGGCAGGGAGCGCCGCCAGACGACGCGACCAGCGTCGGGCGCAATGACCTGCAGCACCCGCGCCGGCCTACCGGTTTGCCGGTCAAAGGTGACCGCTGCAATCGCCGCCCGTGCGCCGTCCCGGGAGAGCAGCACGTCGCTTGACCCCGGAGGAAGCGGCAGGATGACGTAGTGGCCCTGACCGGAGGACCGGTCAACGCCGGCGGCGATGAGGGGTACGGCGGCCGCCAGAGCGCCAAGCAGCGTGGCGGCGACGGCCGGTAGCCAGCGTTTCAACCACATACCGTCCGGTCTGCCCGGACCGGTGCGCCGCCAGGGCCACCGGCCACCGCAGGGACGCCACTAGCGGAGCAGCAGCAGAACGCGCCCAATGGTCAGCTGGTAGTAGATCAGGTAGCTCCCCGCAAGAATGAGGCCCAGCGCCCCGGCGGTGCGCACGTAGGGTACCAGGCCCCGCAGAGTACCGACGATGAACGTCTTGCCGGTGGCGACCGCCAGGGATAGCGCCACCAGCACCGCTCCCATCCCCAGACCATACGCCAGGAAGACCGCAATCCCGCCCAGGACTCCGCCCGCCACCAGCGCCTGCGTGACGACGACGAGGAAAATCGGCAGGGTGCACCCCAACGAAGCCACTCCGTAGCCCGCACCGAAGAACAGCAGCGCGCGCGGCCGGCGATCGGCCACGAGATGCGGCCGGCTGGAGACCGGGTTGGCGACGGGGAGCGCCACCCGGAGGGACCGGCGCAGCAACATGGCCACCCCGAGGAGGGCGACGCCGGCACCGATCGCGATCGAGGCCCACGGCAGATAGCGCAGGATCGCCCGGCTGGCCAAGGAGAGCACGGCGCCCAGGATGGCGAACACGGTCACCACGCCGACCGTCATGGCGACGCCGCCCTGCAGCCCGGCGAACAGGCCGCCTCCCAGGGTGCCGCCGCCCTCGTCGCGACTGACAAAGTAGGCCACATATGCCGGCAGCAGCGCAAACCCGCACGGGTTTAGCGTCGCCGCTGCCCCCGCGGAAAGCGCGAAGAAAAGCAGTCCCGGATCAGGCACGCCCGCCACAGGCTACCGGGGAATCCCCACCGTTGCCAGCGCCCGCACCCAGGTGCTGTAGCCGGCAGGATAAAAATCTGTGTAACGAATCACGCCGCTCCGGTCCAGGACAAACTTGGTATCCAGGTACCTGATGGAGTATTTCCGGACTAGGTTGTCACGATCCAGGGCGTAGTGCCAGGCCCGCGGGAACGCGAACCGCTCCCGGTAGGCCCGAATGTCGGCTTCCGTCTCGCCCGGGTCCACAAAGACGACCAGCACGTTGAAACGCGCTCCGCCGATATCTTGCTGATACCGCATCAACTGGGTCAGTCCTTCGACGCACGGGAAGCACCAGGTAGCCGTGAAGAAGATCAGCCCGGGCTTGCCAGCCACCAGGCTGGAGCGGGTGACGCTTGCCTTCTCGATATCCACCAAGCGGAAGTCCGGCGCGGTATCACCGACGCGGGTGCCGACCGACCCGGGAGCCGCAGCCTCAGACGCCAGCCGACGCGGCGGCAACATCGAGGCCAGCAGCACGGCCGAGATGATAGCCAGCGATCCCAGACCTAGGATGATCCACAGCAGCCGCCTGCCGGACGCCGCCCCGCCCCGAAACGCTCTCCGGGCATGCCGCGCTCGATCCTGGGCCATCGTCTCTGCCCCCGTTCCCGCCGTGAACCTCAACCCGCCGTGTCCGCCACCTGCCGCATTCCCCGGCGGCACGTGGTAACTGAATTATACGTTTCTCAGTCTATTTCAGCAAGACCATCGGCACCCGTCGGGCTGCGGCTTTCCTTCCGTCAGGTTGCGCAACAACTCAGCCGAGCAACGTCCTTTTCAAAGCTGAGTGCCGCCAGTTTGATCCCTTCGGCCATCGTAAGATACGGGTGGAAGGTCTCGGTGATGTCGCGCCTGGTCAAGCCCAACCGCACGGCCAGCACCGCTTCCTGGATCACCTCGCCGCCGTGGGGGGCCAGCACGTGGGCTCCCAGGAGGCGGCCCGTGCCTGCCTCCGCCACGAGTTTGATCAGCCCTCGGGTATTGCGCGCGGCGATCGCCCGGGGCACATGCTTGAGGTCGAGGAAGGCGGTCTGCACCTCCATGTCGCGCTCGCGCGCCTGCGCCTCGGTGTAGCCGACGCTGGCAACCTGTGGATCGGTAAAGGTCACGCGCGGCACGGCACTGAGATCGTAGACCCGCCCGGCGCCCGTCAGCGCATTTTCGGCTGCCACCCCACCGGCGTACGCGGCCACGTAGACGAACTGGGGGTCGCCGATGACGTCTCCCGCAGCGAAGACATTCGGGTTGGACGTCTGCAGGTGCTCGTTCACGAGCACTTCACCTCGAGCCCCCACCGCCACGCCGGCGTCCTCCAGTCCGAGCCCCCGAGTGTTGGGCCGGCGCCCCGTGGCCACGATGATCTCCTGCCCCTCGAATGTGCACGGACGACCCTGAGCCTCGCCGCAGACGACCTTGCCAGAGGGAGCGGTTTGCACCTGCGTGATGCGAATACCCGCGTGGACCGCGATCCCATCTTCGGTGAGGTAGCGCGTCAGCGCCTCGCTGATCTCAGGCTCCTCCCCCACCGCAATCCGCGGCGCCGCCTCTACGATCGTTACCCGAACGCCGAACCGCCGGAACAGTTGCGCCAGCTCGAGCCCGATGGGGCCGCCGCCCACCACAACCAGCGACTCAGGCAAGGCGGGCAGACTGAGGGCCGCAGTGCTGTCCAGATATCCCACCTCGGCGAGTCCGGGGATGGGGTGCGCCCATGGCGAGCCGCCGACGGCGATGACGATCTTGCCCGGCGTGTACTGGCGCCCATTCACGGCGACGCCGCGCCCACCGGTGAGACGCGCCTGTCCCTGAATCAAGGTAATGCCAGGGTAGATCGCCATCACGTCGATGTACTTATCCTGCCGCAGCGCGGCGACCAGCTCGTCCTTCTGGGCGATGACCCGCTGCCAGTCCTCAGGCGGGGGGCACGAGGGCAGACCTTCGAACATGTTGTAGGCGGAATGATAACAGAGCTCTGCCGCGGCGATGAGGGTCTTGCTGGGCACACACCCCACGTTCACGCAGGTGCCGCCGATGGTGCCCGATTCGACGATCGCCACCCGAGCCCCCAGTTCGGCCCCCTTGATCGCCGCAGCGAAGCCGGCAGACCCCCCGCCGATCACCATCAGGTCATAGTCGACCTCTCCCTCGCTGGCGAAACGCCGTTCGCCCTCCACGGGGCGGCGCTCCAATACGACCGCGCGATAACCGGCCTCCTCTACGGCGCGTAACAGGGCGGAGTCCTCAACCCCCGCATCCGCGAGGAGCGAGGCCTTCCCGGACTGCCAACCCGGCACGCGGGACTCTACGACGCCAGGCACGCTCTCCAGCGCCTTAGCGACGTGCCGGGCACACCCGTCGGAGGTCATTCCTTCCACACGAAGAGTCAGTTGTGCGCGACCTGCCATCGCTGCTCTCCTCCAGATCAGATTCATCATGAATCCGATTAGCAGTATATTTCGCCAAGCGGCGCCGGGATGCCTTCACAGCGGTGGTCACGGAAAGGCCCCACGCCACACTCAGGATATAGGGGGCGTAAACGCAGAGCCCGGCGTTCCAGGCGAAAGGGACCTCGGCGTGGTAAAAGCGGCGGGGCACCCGGTCGCATTCACCTCCCACTCTCCCCCTTGAACGTGGGGATGGGTGTCCACAACCAGGCCGACAGGACACGAAGCCAGGAGAGCAATGCCGGCGGCCAGTCCACTCTGCGCGTGTCGGGGGCAAGCTCGAGAATCACGGGATCACCTTCCGCCGCGGCGACTCGGTAGGCTTGCTCCAGGATCAGGGCGCACCCCATGTACTTCCCCAGGGTATCCCGGAGTTCATAGCCTCCCCGCCGGCACGGCCGCACCACGATATAGTCCACTGCGCGTACTCCGCCTGCGAGATCCGCCGTTGTCCCTGCGCAGAGGTCCGTTCGCCTGGAACTACCATGACCGCCGGAGGCGATATTCCGCGCGGAAAGCGAGAACCCGAGAGCGGAGGGCTCCCGGATTCTCCTCCCTGTTTGGGCGATCGCGGCGCTGTCACCCCTACGGATCCCAGAACCTGCCGCCCGGCAGGTCCCTGGCCACTGCGGAACTTAGGCGAGTTCGAAGGCCCTTCTAGCCGCACAACGGCGAAGAGCCTGCAGGGCATAGTAGCCGATCGGGACGGCCATGACTATGTGGGCGACGAAAGGCACTGCCAGAAACCGGGGCATGGGGAATTTGATCACCGGCATCATGATCGGCATCGTGACCATCATGCCCGCCCAGATGAAGATCCCCCAGGCTAACGCCAGGGCCCAGGTGCCGGGCCCAAACAGCAGCATGTAGGTAAGCCCGAAGCCCAGGCCGTTCAGCAGGTGCCACCCGTAGCCCGCCAGCACCACCGCGGATTGCGGCACCCCGGCCTCCGCCGCCGCCCGGGGGAGAGCCCGGCCCATCAGCTCGCGGGCCACCGTCATGGGGATCTTGGGCATGCCGCGGGGCTGCGCGTATGCAGGGGCGAAGCCATCGCTCATCGCCAGATCCACGGCTCGCATCACAGTACGCCGCTCCACGCCAGGCATCTCCGCCAGCAGCGTCATCTGCATCTGCATCATGGCCTGGCGATCTTCCTCGGGCAGCGCGCTCAGTCCCTTGCGCATGGCCCGGACGACGGTGACGCGCACGGGTTCGGGGAGCCTGACCATCGCGGTCAGCCGCTTCGCGAGCATCCTGCGCTGCGTGTCCGCGTCTGCGGCGGCCATCCCGTCGACGAGCCCGGCGATCATGTTCTCCTGCAGGCGCGGGCCCAGCCCCAGCGCCAGCATCCCGAAGACCTGGGGCATGTCCACGGGGAACGCGCGCAGGACGTGATGGCCGAAGAGGCGCACGACGTCCAGGCCCACCGTGGCCAGGAACCCGCCTATCAGTCCCCATTTGAGCAACCCCAGCAGCGGTGGATCGGTCGCGCGAGCGACGGTCAGGACGATCGCGAGTACTGCCGCGCCGGGCACCCAGACGTACCTGATCACCTGCGGCGTCGGGACGGCGAAAATGCGGTCGGCCAGGAGCGTCAGGATCGGGATGTTGATGATGGCAAATGTGAGCGCCCAGAGGAACCAGTGCATACCGTTTACCCCCTTCAGATAGCCTGTAGCATCATCTCGAACTGCAGACGCTTGTCTAGCGACAGCCTGTACACTGCCTCAGCCACATGGCGCATCTCGCGGCGGCGCTCCGCCTCCAGGAACTCCTGCGGCGGGGAGGCGAAGAGTAGCGGCCCCATCAGCCCCTAGCGCCCACGTGCACCGGCTGTGGTGTCGAGCCCTCGAGCGCATGGTCGTAGGTGGCGAGGCAGGGCCGCCGGCACACCCCGAAGGCGCAGGTTGAGAAGAGGTCATACACGAGAGGAGGAACGCCTTCCGCAGCGGTCAGGCCGAACCCGGCGATCGCGTCCAAGGTGATCGGGGTATCGTGGGCCAGGTACCCTCCGGTGAGGAACTCGGCGAGCTCCCCCGCCTGCTGCTCCGGCAGGCGGCCCTCCAGCAGCCAGCGCACGAAGCGGCGGACAGTCTGCACCGCCAGCCCCGGCCCTGACGATGGTCTCATCGCTCACCGCCGCGATTGGCTTCTGTGCCAGCACCCGCAACAGCGCTGCCGCGGGATACCCCATGATCTGCGGGTCGACGGGCCCCAGGGTGGTGTACCGCTCCATGAGGGATCTCGTCAGCAGCCAGGGCGATCAGGGTGCCGCCGGACATGGCATAGAAGGGGATGATCGCCGTGACCTTGGCCGGATGATCGCGGAGGGCCATGGCGATCATCTCTGCGGCCAGGGCGAGCCCCCCGGGTGTGTGGACAATCAGGTCGATGGGCGTGTCGCGCGATGTATGCCGGATCTGCGCCAGGACGAATTCCGAGTCCTCAATGGTGATGTAGCGCTCCTCTTCATCCCACGGCTCGACCCGGTGGATCAGGGTGATCGCCTTGGTCCCTCGCTCCTGCTCCAACCGGGAGAGGATCGTGCGGCGCTGCGCCATGACCTCGGCACGGCGCCGGTCACGCTCACTGGCTCTGTCCGCAGACCTCTCCCCCCTACCCACGCCGTCCGCCTCCGCCTCGGGTGTTCAACGCCCCAGGGGTGCCATACCCGAGTACCTCAGCGGACCGCGGGCTTATTCCAGCAGGCCTTTCCCCTTTGCCCGCGGGCTAGTGCCGCCCTGCGCTTCGCGCTGTCAACCGGACCCAACACGCTTTCCCATATCCCGCGCCGGCCTCCGGCGCGGGAGGAACTCAGGCGGCGCGGCGACCCCGGCTACGCCGACGTGCGGTGCGGCGACGATCGATGATTGTACAGGTTCGAATTCGCTCCACGTGGTCGCGCACAACCTTCGCGGCCAGCTCCACAAGCTTCCGCACCCGCGGATCGGTGACGCGGTAGTATACATTCCGCCCGTCTCGTCGGGTCGTTACGTAGCCACACCAGCGCAGGCAGGCGAGATGACTGGAGACGCGCCCCTGCAGCGAGCCGGTGATCTCAACGAGTTCGGAGACATTCTTCTCCCCATGCATCACCGCCTGGAGGATGCGGAGACGCGTTGGATCACCCAGCGCCCGGAAGAACTTGGCCGTGAGAACAATGTCAGAGAGGTTCGGAAGGACGAATGGAGCCCTCATCGGCTCGACCAGAGCCATCTGCCACCCCCAGCTTACAAACGTATCCGCGTATTCGCGATTTGACATTAACAGCGGGAAGGGTTCGCTGGCAAGGGAATAATCCTCGAAGTCCTCGCCGCTCAGCTGGTGGCGCTGTGGAGACGGCCGTGGACTGGGTGTTGGCGATTGTGCGCGGCGCCCTTGACATCCGCCCTCTCCCGGTGCTATCCGTGATACCAACAAGGATTACGCGTGAAGCACTCCATGTGCACATGCATGCTGTATACTCCCTACGCACCCAGGCAGTGCATCTGTCCCGGGCGGAGGCCGTGGCGTGCCTTCGCCCTTCCCGCAGGCCTAACCGCCTGACGTAGTTCTCTCCACACAAGAGGCTCCACGGTCTCCGCCGGTCAGCATCGTCAGCCCAAAAGCGGAGGTGTACCCATGGCAACCTATGCTCACCCTGAGGTGCTGGTCGAAACCGATTGGCTAGCCGTCCACTTGGAGGACCCCGGCATTCGAATCATCGAATCCAACGAGAATCCGGCCCTGTACGCGGAGGGGCACATCCCAAACGCGCTCCTGCTCCACTGGAAGAACGACCTCCAGGATCCCGTCATTCGGGAGTGGGTGACTCGAGAGCAGTTCGAGCAAATCCTGGGCGAGCGGGGAATCTCCGAGACACACACCCTAGTCTTCTACGGCGACCGCAACAACTGGTTTGCCACCTACACTTTCTGGCTCTTCAAGTACTACGGCCACCGCGATGCGCGTATCCTGAATGGCGGGCGGGACAAGTGGATCAAGGAGGGACGCGCGCTCACGACTGAGGTCCCCCGCTTCCCGCCCGTCAAGTACCGCGCGCAACCGGCGAACCCCGCCATCCGGGCCTTTCGGGATGAACTGCTCGCCAAGATCCAGCAGCGCACGTTGTCGCTTGTTGATGTCCGCTCGCCGGAGGAGTACCGAGGCGAACTCCTGGCCCCATCTGCCTACCCGCAGGAAGGTGCGCAGCGAGGAGGGCACATCCCAGGTGCCCTTAACATCCCGTGGGGGCGCAACGTCCGCGAGGACGGGACCTTCCAGCCCGCCGATGAGTTGAGGCAACTCTACGAGTCCCAAGGGGTGACTCCTGACCGCGAGGTCGTGGTCTACTGCCGGATCGGGGAGCGCTCATCGATCACTTGGTTCACCCTGACCTATCTGCTGGGCTACCCCGACGTCAGGAACTACGACGGCTCCTGGACGGAGTGGGGAAGCCTTGTGAATGTACCAATTGAGCGCTGAGGGAAGTGCGGAAATGGCCAAGCCGATCGTAGCATTCGCCCAGCCGGCGTTCAGAGCGCATCCACAGACCCTGGCCGGGCTGCTCGTCTTGGCCGCCACCGCCACGGTCATCCTGATCGTCAGCCGCCGCGACGCGGAGTTCGGGATTTTTGCCGCGCTGGGTCTGGGATTCGGTGCGGCGCTGCAGCGTAGCCGATTCTGCTTCAACGCTGCTTTCCGCGACCTCTGGCAGTTCCGTTCTGGCCGGACGATGAAGGGGGTCATCGTCGGCATGAGCGTGGTCACCGCCGGCTTCGGGATCCACATGTACACTCTCCTCCCGAACCCGTCGCTGGGCGTCGTCGCCCCTGAGGCCCACGCCACGCCGCTGAGCTTGGCCCTCATCGTGGGCGGGCTGCTTTTCGGGATCGGCATGGTCGTCGCCGGGGGATGCGTCTCCGGGTCCATCTACCGGATGGGCGAAGGGTACGTCGCTTCCTGGGTGAGTTTCGCCGGCATCATGGGCGGCCTGCTGCTGGCAGCCCACACCTGGAACTGGTGGTGGGAGCACTTCATCCGTGATGCGCCGGTGGTCTGGTTCCCCCGGTACCTGGGCTACGGCGGGGCGGTGGCGTTAACGCTGGCAGGATTGCTGGGCGCCTATCTGCTGGTCCTCTGGATCGAATCCCGCGGTGGGCCGGACATCCGGGAAGCCGCACAGCCGGGGCCGGTGGAGACCTTCGGCGCCAGGGTGCGCGCGCTTGTCCACGCGGCGGTGGGGCGAGGATGGCCTGCGGCCGTGGGCGGAATAGTCGTCGGGCTGCTCAACATCTTCTCGTACGACGTACATATGCCCTGGCGCGTGGTAGGGGAGGTGTCCCGCTGGGCCACCGGTCTCGGCGGCCTGGTGGGAGTCGCCCCGGGACCGTTGCTGGGCACGGAGGAGCTCGCCGCCTGCACGCTCGCCGTCGGTGGTGGTCTGCTTACGCACGGGCTGCTCCTCAACATCGGGCTCTTCGGTGGCTCGTTTCTGGCCGCGCTGCTCGCGCATGAGTTCAAGGTGCGGGTCCCGCGGAACCCGGTGCGGTATCTGCAGTCGCTGGCCGGCGGGGTGGCGATGGGCTATGGGGCCGCCATCAGCCTGGGCTGCACGGTGGGGGCCTTCTTCTCGGCGATCCCCTCGCTGGCGCTCAACGGTTGGGTGTTTGCCCTGGCCCTGGCGGGCGGGTCCTTCCTGGGTCTACAGGTGATCCGGCGGATCCCGTAGGCCTGCCCGCAATGCCGCCTGGAGGGATAACATGCTCCTGGACGTGCGCGGAGAGACCTGTCCCTATCCCATGCAGAAGACGATGGACGCGCTCGATCGGCTCCCAGCGGGCGAGGAGCTCGAGGTGCTCGTCGACCACCCGCCGGCTGTGGAGACGATCAAGTGGCTGGCCGCCCGGCGGGGGTTTGCGGTCGACGTCGAGCCGATCGGGACTAGTGAGTGGCGGCTGAGGCTGCGTCGAAAGGAGGGAGTGGTCGCGCGATGAGACGATGGGTTGCGGTTCTGACTGTCCTTGGAGTCCTGGCCGTCCCGAGCATCACGGGAGGCACGGCGGTGCGGTCCGCTCAGCCGGTTCTCGCGTATGCCTTCAACGTCGGATCGAAGGACGTGACGATCATCAATACAGCCACGAATGTCAGGATCGCATCCAAACGCCTCGGCGCTGCGGTCAAGTGGCTGTCCAACGAGCAGGACTTCTTCGACGGGCGGCTGGTCTGGACGTATGAAGACCTGCCGGACGGTACGGTGGACGTGATCGCGATCGATCTCCCAAAGGTGCAGGTGGCCCGCCGCGTGCGGGCCGGCAAGGGGCCGGCCCATTCGGTGGTGCTCACGCCGGACAGGCGCCAGGCCATTGTCAACCTCGCGGGCGATGACAAGCTCATGGCCGTGGACACGCGCACGGGCACCATTGTCAAGGAACTGTCCGTGGGGAAGTTCCCGTGCGACCTGGACCGCACGGCAGACGGACGCTTTGCGTACTTCCCAGAGCGGGATCAGGACACGGTGGCGATGATGGACCTCACCACCTTCCAGGTGGTCAAGCGTGTCTCCATGGGCGAAGGGACGCGGCCCCACATGCTGCGCGTATCCCCCGACGGGCGCTTCGTCTGGGTGCAGAACGCCCGGGCCAACACCAACGTGATCCTGGATGCCCGCACCCTGGACCAGGTCGCCGTCCTGCCCGTGGGCAGGGCCCCGGTGACGAATGCGTTCACGCCCGACGGGCACCTCAGTTACATCAGCCACTTCGCGGACAACTTCATCTCGGTCGTCGATACCCGGACCTTTAAGGAGATCAACCGGATCAGGGTAGCGGAAGGGCTGACCGTGATCGCCTTCAGGCCGGATGGGAAGTTTGCCTATGTGGCGGCCACAGGCGTCAACGGGGTCGGGGTGATCGACGCTGACCGACAGAAGCTGCTCAAGTTAATCCCCGCCGGGACGCAGCCGTGGGGGCTGATTGTCGCGCCGACGCGAGGAAAGTAGCGGAATCGGGATCCGTATGTTCACAAATACTCTATTTGGCTGTGTTCCCCGGTAGGGGTGCCTAATCGCATGCTCGAGGGTCATTCAGCGACTGGAGGCCCAGCCGCCCTTCGTAGTGTGCACGACCGGGAATGACACGTTTTACGCCGATGCGCTGGAGCGCGATGAGGTCCGCCCGAAGAGGCCACGCCGCGGCGACGATAATACCCCCAGGCCAAACTCCCGAACGGCGATGCGGTCGACTTCGCGCATCTGATCCGCGGTAACGGCGGGGACGGTGATGCCGGCGGAGGTGCGGAATGCCACGGACTGTTGGTTCGGCCTCATCGGGCAGAGCAAGGACCATGGACATCTTCTAGATACGGGACGTGGTGCAGGAGGCGCCCTGCTGAAGCGCGCCGCCGGGCCATCTCCTCCTGCACCGCCGCCACCACGGAGTCCACGGGCACGACGCTCCTTTCCTCACTATCCCGCCCCTTCAACTCCACGCCCCCCTGCTGCAGAGCGCGCTCGCTGACGGTCAGACACAGCGGCACGCCCAAGAGGTCGGCGTCGGCAAACTTGACGCCGGCGCTCAGGTCGCGATCGTCGTACAGCACCTCCCTGCCCGCCGCCCGCAACCGGCCGTACAGCTCGTCGGCGGCCGCGGCGGCGTCCGGGCCGCGGCCGGCCAGCAGGACCAGGTGCACATCGAAGGGGGCCACGGTAACGGGCCAGCGAAGACCCCGCTGGTCGTGGTGCGCCTCGGCGATACAGGCCATCAGCCAGTCCACGCCGATCCCGTAGGACCCCATGACGATGGGATTGCGCTGCCCTGTGGCGTCGATGAACTCCGCCCCCAGCGCCGCGGCATAGTGCGTGCCCAGCTGGAAGATGTGCCCCACCTCCACGCCGCGGGCCAGTCGCAGGGGCTGCCCGCAGCTCGGGCAGGGAGAACCTGCGGCGGCCTCGGCGATGTCCGCTACCACGTCCGGGGTGAAGTCCCGGCCCACGTTGACGTTGCGCAGGTGAAAGCCCTCTTCGTTGGCCCCGGCGACAAGGTTGGGCGATGCGGCCACCAGCTCGTCGGCCACCACCAGTACCGATCCCCGCGCCATGCCCACGGGCGAGGCATAGCCGGGGACGGCGCCGGCCGCCTGGATCGCGGCGGCAGCGGCGGGGCCCAACCGCCGGGCTCCCACGGCACGGCGCAGCTTGGTCTCGCTGAGGGTCATGTCGCCGCGCACCAGGCCCAAGACCAGAAGCTCGCCCGTCTTCGGGGCCGCCTGCTCCTCGGGGACGACCGCTGTGAAGAAGACGACCTTGACCGTCCGGCTTTCGGGTATGTCCAGGAAGCGAGCCAGCTCGGCGATCGTCTCTGCGCCAGGTGTGGCCACCTTTTCCAGGGGCCGCGGATCCTCGGCCGGCGGGGCGGGCTTGGCGAAACGGGCGATCTGCCGGTTCGCCGCGTACCCACAGCGGTCGCAGAGGACGAGCGTGTCCTCTCCCCTGTCCGTTAGGAACATGAACTCGTGCGCCACGCGCCCTCCCATCATCCCCGCATCGGCGGCTACGGTCACGACCGAGGAGAGTCCGACCCGCTGGAAGATGCGCCAGTAAGCCCGGTAGAGGTTGCGGTACTGACACTCCAGACCGGCCAGGTCCGCGTCCAGGCTGTAGGCGTCCTTCATGGTGAACTCGCGCAGCCGGATCAGGCCGGCACGCGGACGTGGGTCGTCGCGGAATTTGGTCTGGATCTGGTAGATCAGCCGCGGAAGCTGCCGGTAGGAGTGCACCTCGCTGCGGGCCAGGTCGGCCGCCACCTCTTCGTGGGTCATGGCCAGCACCAGGTCCCGTCCGGTGCGGTCGGTGAAGCGCACCAACTCCTCGTCGATGTCGGCCCAGCGGCCGCTGCGCCGCCACAGCTCCCCCGGTTGCACCAGCGGCATGGTGACCTCCTGTCCCCCGATGGCGTCCATCTCCTCGCGGATGATCTGCTCGATCTTCCGCCGGACGCGCACGCCCAGCGGCAGGTGGCTGAAGATCCCCGCGGCCACCGGCCTGACGTAGCCCGCCCGCAGCAGCAGCCGGGGGGCTGCCGCCTCCAGGTCGGCTGGCGCGGCGCGCAGCGTTTCGCCGAACAGGTGGGACATCCGCATCGGGGCACCTCCTTTCGGTCGCAGGTCCGGCTGGCGCAGGCCTCAGTATGCCCGGGCGTAGTACACCGTCGCCTGCGCCGCCTGCCCGCAGACGATGCACGCACCCTGCGGCTGGTCGTCCAGGGGAATGACTCGGGGTGAGGCACCGGTGCGGTCGCGGATGGTCTCCTCGCAGGCCTGGCGGCCACACCACCCCACACGGATGAATCCACGGCGCGCCTCGATCAGGGCGGCGACCTCGTCCACCGTCCGCGCCTCCGTGATGTGCTCCTCCAGGAAGCGCCGCCCGCGGGCCATCAGCTCGTCCTGCACCTCGCGCAAGATCCGCTCCACGGTGGCGGGCAGCCCGTCCAGCGAGACCGCCTCCTTGGCCAGGCCGGTGCGCCGCACCAGCACCACCTCGTTACGCGCCACGTCCCGCGGCCCAATCTCCACCCGCAGGGGGACGCCGCGCATCTCCCACTCGTTGAACTTCCAGCCCGGGGTATACTGGTCGCGGTCATCCAGCTTCACCCGGAACCGCTCCCCCAGCTGCGCAGCTAGGGCGGCGGCCCGCTCCCGCACCGCCTCCTCGTCCCGCCCCGGGATGGGGATGATGACCACCTGGTAGGGGGCGATCTGCGGGGGTAGGACCAGGCCGCGATCGTCGCCATGGGCCATGATCAGCGCGCCGATGATCCGGCTGGAGATGGCCCAGGAGGTGGTCCAGACGTACTTCTCCTGGTTATCCTCGTCCAGGAACTTGACATTGAAGGCCCGGCCGAAGTTCTGCCCCAGGAAGTGCGTCGTCCCGGCCTGGATCGCCTGGCCGTCGGGCATCAGCGCCTCTAGCGTGTAGGTCCAGTCCGCGCCGGCGAAGCGCTCGCTGGGCGGCTTCTTGCCCACCAGGAGAGGGATGGCCAGGACGTTCTCCACGAACTCCCTGTATATGCCCAGGATGAGGCGGCACTCCGCGTCAGCCTCCTCCGCAGTGCGGTGCGCCGTGTGCCCCTCGTGCCAGAAGAACTCCGCGGTGCGCAGGAAAAGCCGCGTGGCCTTCTCCCAGCGCACCACGCTGTTCCACTGGACGATGAGCAGCGGCAGGTCGCGGTACGACTGAATCCACCTGGCGTACATAGGCATCATGATGGCTTCGGAGGTGGGCCGCACGGCCAGGCGCTCCGCCAGCGGCTCGTCCCCGCCCTGCGTCACCCAGGCCACCTGGGGAGCAAACCCCTTCACGTGCTCCGCCTCCTGTCGCAACAGTGACTCCGGCACCAGGAGAGGAAAGGCGGCGTTCATGTGGCCGGTGGCCTTGAAGCGGGCGTCCAGCCAGCGCTGGATGCCCTCCCAGATGGCGT